>Ga0129312_1000013_pt1 | contig 188920 bp, 185 predicted proteins | sample O827metagenome_FD_94434 | JGI IMG/M metagenome (GOLD analysis project Ga0129312, IMG submission 94434) | Orangutan group fecal microbial communities from Wisconsin, USA - O827 metagenome | ecosystem: Host-associated > Mammals > Digestive system > Large intestine > Fecal | place: USA: Wisconsin... | reverse complement strand
ATCTACAGGGAATACGTCTTTTTCATCATTTTCTTTTGCTCTGGGGCCGATTTCCTTTTCGGCAAGCTCTCTTACCATCTTCTGAAGGTCAAGCTGATTTTCATTAAATTCAAAATCCATAATTTTATCCTCCTACATAAGTTTGATTGTATTTGTATCGGTTTTCTAACTGATTTGAATTATATACCATATTGTTTTGAAGTTAAATGAAATCAACGTGCAACGTATTTAGTCAAGTTGATTAAATCAAGTCAAAAAATTCAAATTTTCCTATTCATGATTTAATGCAAAAAATAATAAGCCCGATACTAAATTAACTTCAATACCGGACTTATTTATTGGATTTTACCTAAATAATCAATTATTTCTCATCTTCGACCAACGCTTTTACTTCATGTGCCTCGATTAATTTCACATCGGGATTTTTCTCCATAAACGCATTGAGTGTATACTGATTTGCAAAAAGTATAAGCGGACGCATAAAGTGGTCGAACACAAGCGTACTTCTTGTGTTAAGAAGCTCCTTAATATCATCCTTTTCCATATCAAGCACCCAGCGTGCAACGCTGTAATCAAGGCTTTCCATACGTACCTCTGAATTATATTCATTACGAAGTCTATATTCAAAAACCTCAAACTGGAGCTGTCCGACCGCACCAAGCACAACCTCGTTATATTCATTTGTATAAACCTGGATAGCACCTTCCTGTGCGAGCTGTTCAACGCCCTTCTGGAACTGCTTTGCCTTCATTGTATCTGCCGGACGAACTCGCATAAAAAGCTCCGGCGGGAATGTAGGAAGCGGCTCAAAGAATATTTTTTCCTTACTGTCTGTAAGTGTATCGCCAATCTGATAGTTACCGGAATCATATATACCGATAATATCTCCGGCATAAGCAACATCGACGGTTTCTCTGTCGTTTGCCATAAGCTGTGTTGACTGTGCAAGCTTCATCTGCTTTCCTGTTCTTGTAAGTGTAACGGTCATACCTCTTTCAAAAACGCCGGAGCATATACGAAGAAATGCAAGTCTGTCACGATGTGCGGGATTCATATTTGCCTGTATCTTGAATATAAATCCACTGAAATAATCATCGGTAGGAAGAACCTCGCCCGTTGTTGTCTTTCTTGGGCCGGGAGCCGGTGACATATCAAGGAAATGCTCAAGGAAATCGGTAACACCGAAGTCAACGAGAGCCGAACCGAAAAATACCGGAGAAAGCTTTCCTTTGTCAATAAGGTCAATATCAAATTCATTTCCGGCACCGTCAACAAGCTCAATTTCATTTCTGAGTATTTCAAGGTTTGCGTCACTTATAACGCCTTCGAGCTCATGTCCGAAAACGCCGTCTTCACCAAGCTCAATTACCTTTTCTTCTCTGTAAAGACGTACATAATTCTTCTGACGGTTATATATACCTTCAAAAAGCTGACCACTGCCGATCGGCCATGTTACGGCAACGGAAGGCAGACCGAGTGCGTCCTCCAGATCCTCAAGAAGTTCAAGCGGATCCTTTGCCTGACGGTCGAGCTTATTTATGAATGTGAATATGGGAATACCTCTCATACTGCATACCTTAAAGAGCTTCTGTGTCTGTGCCTCGACACCCTTTGCGGAGTCGATAACCATTACGGCACTGTCAACTGATGTAAGAATACGGTAAGTATCCTCACCGAAATCGTTATGTCCCGGTGTATCCATAATAGATACAACCTTGCCGTTATATTCAAACTGCATTACAGATGATGTAACAGAGATACCACGCTGTTTCTCTATTTCCATCCAGTCACTTTTTGCGGCTTTTCCTGTCTTTCTTGCTTTTACCGAGCCTGCCTCACGGATAGCACCGCCGTGATACAGAAGCTTTTCCGTAAGTGTTGTTTTACCTGCGTCGGGATGTGATATAATACCGAAAATACGGCGTTTATTTATTGCTTCAATACTTGTTGCTGCCATATTGTTTTTCCTTTCTTCAATCAAAATACTGTGAAAACATTGGGGTAATGCCCATAATATTTAAAAGTAAGTTTTTTCTTCCCAAAGCACAGGCTCTCCCTTTGCAAGACTTGCCTGCACATCAATTGTTCTTTGGTTGCTGCTGCCCTTGAACCTAAGCTCAAGCGATCTTTTATCCAATTCAAAGCGTCCGTCCACCAAGACATCTGATGACTTAAGCAGACGCATGAAGTCTTCTCTTCCGCTGTTTATAATCTGCTCATAGGTATAGCCGGTGAATGTCCATACGTTAAGCCCAAGCTTTTTAACGCCTTCGGCTATTACCGCACAGGCCTCTGCCTGATAAAAAGGATCTCCGCCTGTGAGCGTTACTCCGTCATAGAGCGGATTTTCTGCCGCCAGCTCAATTATCCTGTCGGTTGTCATAAGCTTTCCGCCGTTCGGATCATGGCTTTCGGGATTGTGACATCCTTCACAGTTATGAATACAGCCCTGTGTAAACACAGCCATTCTTATTCCCGGGCCATCCACAATTGAATCTCCCTGTATTCCGAAAATTCTTATATCCATTTTTGTTACCTCTGTTCCTTATCCGACAGCCTTTTGCTGAATTCTGCCAGATATTTTTTATCCTTATCGGTAAGTGCCGCTGTTTCGAGCAAATCCGGACGCTTAAGAAGTGTTCTTTCCAATGCCTTTTCGTGCCGCCACTTATCTATATTTGCATGATGTCCCGACATAAGCACATCGGGAACCGTTCTTCCCATAAATTCCACAGGTCTTGTATACTGGGGATATTCCAGAAGTCCGTCTGAAAAGCTTTCGTCCTCAAAGCTTTCCTCTTTGCCGAGAACGCCCGGAATAAGCCTTGAAACCGCATCAATAATCGTTATTGCCGCAAGCTCTCCGCCTGTCAGAATAAAATCACCTATCGAAATCTCGTCGGTGACAATCTCTTCGACAACTCGCTCGTCAATGCCTTCGTAATGTCCGCAAAGGAGCATTATATTCTTTTCTTCGGAAAGCTCCTCGGCTATGGACTGATCAAACCTTCTTCCCTGTGGTGTCATAAACACAACACGCATATCGCCTTCCTTATCCACAATACTCTTATAAGCATCATAAACAGGCTGAGGCTGCATAACCATTCCGGCACCTCCGCCATAGGGATAATCGTCAACATGTCTGTGTTTATTTTTTGTAAAATCTCTTATATTTACGGCATTTACGCCGATTATTTCCTCTTTTATTGCCCTTCCCGTTATGCTGTGGGAAAGCGTATCGTTTATCATTTCCGGAAAAAGTGTAAGTATATGAAAATTAAGTAAGCCCATTAATCTCTCAGACCTTCCATAAGACTGACTGTCATTTTTCCTTCTGCTATATCCACAGAAATAATACATTGCTTTATTGCCGGAATAAGAAGCTCTTTTCCGCCTGTTCCTTCACCCTTTACGGCGTAAACATCGTTTGCTCCCGTTGTATATATTTCCGTAAGCTTTCCGAGATATTCGCCTTCAACCGTATATACGTCAAGGTCATACAAATCTCTTGTATAATACTCGTCCTTACCGAGCGGAAGTGCCTTTTCGGCAGGAATAAGTATTCTGCCGCCCTTAAGCTTTTCGGCATCGTTTATATCGTTATATTCATCAAGCGTAAGGAGTACAAAGTTCTTGTGATAAGCAACCTTATTCACCTTACACACTTTTTTCTCATTTTTATATTCAACAATAACTTCTTTAAGCAGGCTGAAACGATCCGGCTCGTCTGTTGTGGGAAATATTCTTAAAGTTCCCTTTATGCCGTGTGTGCCTGCTATTTTTCCGATTTCAAAATAATTATCCATTTTATCTCCCATATCAGAAAAAAGTTAGGAGCAAAACTCCGCTACTCCTAACTTAAAAATTTCTTATATCAATTCCAAGATATTTACTGTACTATTTCAACCACAATTCTCTTATCCTCATGGATAGCTGCGGCCTTAACAACAGTTCTGATAGCCTTGGCAATTCTGCCCTGCTTTCCAATAACCTTGCCCATGTCCTCCGGAGCAACCTTAAGCTCAAGAATGATAGAACGCTCACCCTTAACCTCTGATACGGTTACGGCATCGGGATTGTCAACAAGGTTTCTGGCTATTACCTCCAGTAATTCTTTCATAGATGTTCCTCCGATTCCGGCAAGGATTAGTCAACAACTCCTGCTTTCTTTAATAAAGCCTTAGCTGTATCTGACATCTGAGCACCTTTAGCAATCCAAGCCTTAGCCTGATCAGCATCTACCTTTAATACAGCAGGTTCCTTTGTAGGATCATAGTATCCGATTTCATCAATAGATTTACCGTTTCTTGATGTTCTCTGGTCAGCAACTACGATTCTATAAAAGGGTGCCTTCTTAGCTCCGAGTCTTTTTAATCTGATTCTTACCATTTTGTTTGTCCTCCTGTTAATTTAGCATATAGATTATTTTATAATTGTATGTTTTAGCCTGACGGCATTTATACCTGAATAATATTATCTGAACATTCCGGGAATTTTAAAGCGGCCCTTTTTACCTTTTGCCATTTTTCCCATCATATTCATCTGTTTCATCATTTTTTTCATTTCTTCAAACTGTTTAAGCAGTCTGTTGACCTCTGCAATGGTTCTGCCCGAACCGTTTGCGATACGTTTCTTTCTCGGGCCGTTCAGTATTGAAGGATCCTGTCTTTCCTCTTTTGTCATGGACTGTATAATAGCCTCGATATGTGCCATATCCTTAGGATTTACCTCAACATCGTTAAGATTGAACTGGCTCATTCCGGGAATCATACCGAGCAGATCCTTAAGCGGTCCCATTTTTTTAATCTGCTGCATCTGGTCGAGAAAATCTTCAAGATTGAAGTCGTTGTTACGCATTTTCTCCGCCATTTCGGCAGCCTGCTTCTCGTCATAATTCTGCTGTGCTTTTTCGATAAGCGAAAGCACATCTCCCATGCCGAGTATTCTTGATGCCATACGGTCGGGATAGAAAGGCTCAAGGTCCTCCATTTTTTCGCCCATACCGATATATTTGATGGGCTTGCCTGTTACACTTCTTACCGAAAGTGCGGCACCGCCTCTTGCATCACCGTCTAACTTTGTAAGGATTATACCGTCAACACCGAGCTGTGAATTAAAACTATCGGCAACGGTAACCGCATCCTGACCTGTCATTGCATCAACAACAAGCAGTATTTCCTGAGGCTTAACAGCGGCTTTGATGTTCTGAAGCTCCTCCATAAGCTCTTCATTTATATGAAGTCGTCCGGCGGTATCTATAAGAATAACATCGTTTCTGTTTTTCTGAGCCTCAATAACGGCTTGTTTTGCGATTTCAACCGGGCTTACCTTATCTCCCATATCGAAAACGGGAATATTATAATTGTTTCCTACAACCTGTAACTGCTTTATAGCGGCAGGTCTGTAAACGTCGCAGGCAACGAGCAAAGGATTTTTACCCTGTTTTCTGAGAAGCCCTGCAAGCTTTCCGGAGGTTGTTGTTTTACCGGCACCCTGTAAGCCGACCATCATATATATTGTAGGCGGTTTATTGGAGAATGTAAGCTTGCTCTGTGCGGAACCCATAAGCTCCACAAGCTCTTCATTAACTATTTTGATAACCTGCTGTCCGGGTGTAAGGCTTTCCATAACCTCTGCACCTATGGCACGTTCGTTTACCTTATTAACAAACTGTTTAACTATTTTATAATTGACGTCTGCCTCAAGAAGAGCAAGCTTAACCTCTCTCATGGCGTCCTTTACGTCTTTTTCTGTAAGCTTTCCTTTGCTTCTGAGCTGTCTGAATACATTCTGAAGCTTATCGGATAAATTTTCAAAAGCCATATATTTTCCTCCGTCATTCAGTTATTTCATCAACAGCTTTTCTTATTTTCTCCGCAATGGCAACTGCATCGGGAGAGAAAGCACATTTATCCTCAAGCTCGTCAATAAGCCTTCTGATTTGCTGAGCAGAATTTCTGTCCGCCATAAATCTTTCCACAAGTCCAAGCTTCTGTTCATATTCCGAAAGTATTTTTTCTGTCCTTTTGAGCTGGTCGCGAACCGCCTGCCGGCTTATATCAAGCTCGCCTGCAATTTCTGTAAGTGACATATCGTTCTGATAAAAAAGCTCGTATATTTCCTTCTGCTTGTCTGTCAAAAGCTCTCCGTAAAAATCATAGAGAAGCGTAGTTTTTAAAATATCCATTCTATACCTCCGCAGTGCTTTCAGCTTACGGCTGTAAAGTAAAATAACTTTACCTGTGATATTCTAATATAATGCGTATAGTTTGTCAAGCATTTTTACTTTACAAAGTGAATTTTTTATTTAAAAAGCCGTTTTGCTCAATATCCGGCAAAACGGCTTGATTTAACTCATTTATTATTTTTTAAGCTCTGCCGCAATGATTTCTTCCTTACGTTTAAGAAGATCATCACCCATAAGCTGTTCCTCAACATATTCAAAACCAAGTCTGTTTATTGTATCATTGAAACGCTCTCCGTCTTTGCCCTGATCCTTGAAGAAAAGGAGTGCCTTTTCAACAACCTCAAGAACCTCCTGCTCACTTGTGAATATTTTTGTAAGCTGTCTGCCTTGTGCAACTCTCTTTCCCCAACGACCGCCGATGATTACCGCATAGCCGTAAACACCGTCTTCGATTGAACCGAATGGACACTTGCCTACACAACGTCCGCATTTGTTGCATGATTCTTCGGGAATAACAAGCTTTCCGTTTTCCACATGAGGAACATGTACGGGACAAGCCTTTTCTACCGCACATACCTTACAGCCTCTGCATTTGTCCGCATTAAACTGCGGTATTCTTCTTCCGCTTATACCGACATCATTAAGATTGGGCTTTACGCAGTTATTTGGACAACCACCAACTGCAATTTTAAACTTATGCGGAAGCTTAACCGAGCCATAGCCCTTATAGAAAATCTTATGAACCTTCTCGGAAAGTGCATATGTATCGCAAAGACCATACTGGCATGTTGTACCCTTACATGAAACAATAGGTCTTACTTTGGGGCCTGTGCCGCCTGCCTCAAGACCTACCTTGCCAATACTTTCGCAGAATGCGTCAATCTTATCAAAGGGAATTCCCTGTACCTCTGCCGAAAGTCTTGTTGTGAAAGCAACTTCGCCTGAGCCAAACTCATCTGCCGCATCGGCAAGAGCTCTGCACTGCTCCGATGTTATTTTTCCGTTTACCGTTACCACTCTGGCATTGAATTTATCCGTACCCTTCTGGTTAAGAAATCCTCTGCCTTTTACGCTTTTGATTTCGTCCTGTGTTAATACTCTTTCGTTTTCCATTAGTATATCCTCCTTAAACCTTACCTGAATATACATACCCCTATATATATTTCGGTAAATCCCGTAAATCCACTGTTTATAATGGTTTTAATCGGTATTGACATAATTATAGCACCACTTTATAATATTATAAAATTATTTATTTTTATCTAACAATAAATTTATATTATAGTTATATCAATCGTCATTTCTGCAAAATCATTTTATAAAATTTCAGTTATGCAAAATATAGTATTAAGAGGTGATTTTTTGCTCGATTTCAGAATGGAAACCTTTCTCGCCGTCTGCGAATGTATGAACTTTACCAAAGCATCACAGAAGCTCAATATAACACAGCCTGCCGTATCACAGCATATACATTATATCGAGGATTATTACGGCACCAAGCTTTTCGTCTATCAGGGAAAAAAGCTTCATCTTACCGAGGCCGGCGAATATCTGCGTTCTGCCGCTCTTACCATGCGCCATGACGACATCTATCTTCGTGACAAGCTGAGCACATATGGCACACAAAAGCAGGAGCTTAGGCTCGGTGCAACACTGACAATAGGCGGCTTTGCCATAAAAGGCTTTATTGCCGATTATCTCAAGGAAAATCCCGACCTTAACGTAAAGCTGATTGTTGCCGACACAAAGGATATTTGTGATATGCTCGTTACCGGAGATTTGGATTTTGCCCTTGTTGAAGGCTATTTCCCGAAATCCGAATATGACTCGCTCATATTTTCCCATGAAAACTTCATAGGTGTATGCTCCGGAGAATTTAATCTTGACGGCAGAACAACCAATATTGCCGACTACATAAACGAGCGTCTTATTATACGTGAACCCGGCTCAGGCTCAAGGGAGATTTTTGAGCGTTATCTTCACGAAAGAAATTTTAAGGTCGAGGATTTTAAATCGGTTGCTGTCATAAACAACATAAATGTCATTAAGGACATGGTCATTAATAATTGTGGAATTACATTTATATATGAAGAGGCTGTGCGTGAGGATATTGCGGAAGGACGGCTCAAAAAAATACCGCTGAGAGATTTTCCCGTACACCATGATTTTTATTTCATATGGCGTAAAAACAGCATATATTATAAATACTACACCGAAATGTTCCGCAAAATAAAAAAATACAGAATGTAAATAACAAAAAATAAGTCTCGGAAAATGATTATCCAAAATCCGAGACTGTTTTAATTTTATTTATTTTTCAAATAATGCCTTTGCAAATTCCGAAGGATTGAATTCCTGTAAATCCGCAATGCCTTCGCCTACACCGATATATCTTACCGGTATATTAAGCTCATTTTTGATTGCTATTACTATACCGCCCTTTGCGGTACCGTCAAGCTTTGTAAGTATAAGCCCCGTAATATCCGCAACCTCATTAAACAGCTTTGCCTGCTGTAAAGCATTCTGTCCGGTTGTTGCGTCAAGAACAAGGAATACCTCTGTGTTTGCCTCGGGATATTCTCTTCCGATTACTCTGGCTATTTTCTTGAGCTCGTCCATAAGGTTCTTCTTATTATGAAGTCTGCCTGCCGTATCGCATATAAGTACATCGGTCTTACGGTTCTTTGCGGCATTTACCGCATCAAAAACAACTGCCGCCGGATCGGAATTTTCCTCATGGCATATTACATCGACGCCGGAACGTTCACCCCATATTTTAAGCTGGTCAATGGCTGCCGCACGGAATGTATCGGCTGCGGCAAGCATAACGCTTTTGCCTTCTGCCTTATAATTAGCCGCAAGCTTGCCTATTGTTGTTGTCTTTCCTACTCCGTTTACACCGATAACGAGAATAACCGTAGGCGGTACAATCTTAAACTCTTCCTCTGCACCTTCCACAAGTATTTCGGCAATTTCATCCTGAAGCATACCCGTTATAAGTGCCGGATCCTCTGCGTGCTCTTTTTTTACACGCTTTTTAAGGTTTTCTATTACCTTAAGTGTTGTATCAACACCGAGGTCTGCCATTATAAGTGCCTCTTCAAGCTCATCAAAAAGGTCATCATCAATCTTTGTAAAGCCGCCGAGAACCGATTCGATTCCGCCGAATATATTTTTCTTTGTCTTTTCAAGCCCGAGTTTAAGTCTTGCAAAAAATCCAAGCTTATGCTCCTCTTCCGGCTGTTCATCTTCAACTACGCCGTTTTCCTCCGTATCGGACTCTTCTGTTTCTTCCTCTTCATTCTCAGTTTCTTCAACTGTTTCTTCAGTTTCAGCTTCTTCGACTTCCTCTTCGTTGGCTTCCTCCGGCTGTTCTTCCTCTGTTGCTTCTTCCGATGTTTCCTCTTCAATCTCTTCGGATTCTTCCTCTTCAAAAGCCTCCGGATTGTTCACATGCTCGGTAACATCATCATTTATTTCGTTTTCAATCTGTGTTACGTTTTCAACGACCTCGGAAACAACCTCGTCGGAAACAGGCTCGTTTGTTTCTTCCTCTATCTCGTCGGCAACCTCATGCACAATCTGCTCAACGCTTTCCTCTGCATTGGTTTCCTCTGTCTTTACATCTTCCTCTTTATTTCTGTATTCCGCTCCCTTAAGGAAATCAAAAAATCCCATATAGTTATTACCTCCGTAATTATTATATTGCGTTATCCCTTACAGCCTCATCAAACTTAACCGATACTATTTTGGAAACACCGGCCTCCTGCATTGTTACGCCGTAAAGCACATCTGCGGCCTCCATAGTACCCTTTCTGTGAGTGATAACAATAAACTGTGTTTCGTTCGAAAATCTCTGCAAATAATCACCGAAACGCAGTACGTTTGCATCATCAAGTGCGGCCTCGATTTCGTCCAGTATACAGAACGGCGACGGCTTCATCTTGAGTATCGAGAACAATATGGCTATTGCCGTAAGCGCTCTTTCTCCACCGGAAAGCAGCATCATTGACTGCAAGGTCTTTCCAGGCGGCTGTGCAATAATATCTATTCCAGAATCCAGAACGTTGTCCTCTTCGGCAAGCTTAAGATATGCCTGTCCGCCTCCGAACATTTCTCTGAAAACATAATTGAAGTTGTCCGATATAATTTCAAGCTTTTCCCTGAACTGCTTTTCCATAAGAGAAGACAAATCCTTGATTATGGTTTTCAGCTTTTCCTCTGCCTGTATTATATCCTCCTTCTGCTTTGTGAGGAATTCATAACGATCTCTCGTTTCGGTATATTCCTCAACAGCATTTACATTGACCGTTCCCAGAGTTCTTATACTTCCTCTCAATTCCGAAGCATTCTTTGAAAGCTCTCCGGCAGAAGCGTCTGTTTCGGGATATTTCAATGCCTCCGGATATGTAATTTCGTAATTGTCCCACATACTGTCGAAAAGGCGTTTTTTATCCTCCTCGAGCTTTTCCGACTTTGTTTCAAGCCTTACAAGCTCATTTTTGTATTTGAGTATTGTTTCACGGCAGTTTTCGACATTTTTTTCTATTGTTTCCAGCTTTTGTGCCGCACCTCTGCGGCTTTCCAGTGTTTCCGCAAGTGTGCCGTCCTTTTCGGTCTTCTGTTCACGAAGTTTTTCGGTTTTTTCTGCGGTTTCGGCAAGCATTTTTTCCTTTTCGGCTTTTTCCGCAAGAGCATTTTCTATTGCCCCGTCGGCATTTTTTGTGGTTTCAATAAGCTTTTTGTTTTCCGCATTGATACGGGAAATGCTTTCCTCAAAGCCTTTTTTCTGTGCTTCAATGGACGAAAGCTTTACCTTAAGTGCCGTTATTTCGTCAGAAAGGCTTGTTCTTCCGCTCTTGCTGTCCTCCGCCGAATGTCTGAAATTATCAAGCATTTTTTCTGTTTCGGCAATAGTGCTTTCAAGCTCGCCAAGCTCCTTCTGTGCATTATCAAAATCGTTTTTCGCACTGTCGTTCTGCTCGGTAAGCTGTGTTTTTTCTATATCGATAAGCTTAATTCTGTATTCAAGCTCTTTTACGGAATTATTGACGCTTTCAAGCTCCTTTAATGCCGTAATTTTGGAAATATTTATTTCGTTTATTTCTTCCTTAAGCTCATTTTCTCTTTCGGCAAGCTTCTTTAACTCCTGTGAACGCTGTCCGCCTTCCGCACGAAGATTTTTGCAGGCAGTCATCAACGCATCAATTTCGGATTTGATACCGTCCATTTCACGTTTTCTCGAAAAAACACTGCTGCCTTTTCTGCCGGAGCTACCGCCGGTTATTGCACCGCCGGGCATAAATACATCGCCTTCAAGCGTAACTATTCTGTGGCTCTGTTTATATTTTCTTGCAAATACAATGGCATTATCCATATTGTCCATAACGACAATTCTGCCCAAAAGGCTTTCCACAATGCCTTTGTATTTTTCATCATACTTAACGAGATCAGACGCCGCCGCAACAACGCCTTTTTCACGAAGTATACTATCCTTTTCGTTTCCGAAGGTTCTTCCCTTAACCGTTGCGATAGGAAGGAAGGTCGCCCTTCCGAGCTGACGGCTTTTCAGATAATTTACAGCCGTCTTTGCATCATTTTCATTATTCACAACTATGGACTGCATACTTCCGCCCAATGCCGTTTCAATGGCAGTTTCGTATTTTGCGTCAGTTTTCAAAAGCTCAGCAACGGCACCGTGAACTCCGCCGAAGGCCTTATCTCCGTTATCCTTAAGCTGCAAAACCGCCTTTACGGATTTATAATATCCGTCATGCTCACGCTCCATATCGGTAAGTACACGAAGTCTTGACTGCTTTTCCGTAAGGCTTTTATTCTTTTCCTCAAAACTTTTACGGAGTGTTTCTATCGTATTTTTTATACTCTGCTGTTTAGCTTCGTTTCTGTCAAGCTCTTTCCTTAATTCAAGAATATCCTCTTCCGCCTGCTCGCTTTTTTCGTTAAGTTCGGAAAATCTTTTCTTTATTTCGTCAAGCCTTTCGGTGTTTTCGGCTCTGTCTCTGTCTATTCGGCTTTTTCTTGCCTCAAACTGCTCAAGCATAAGCTTTATTCTTTCGCAGTTACTTTTTAAGTCAGCCGAAATTCTGATTTTTTCAATAACATCGGATTTGATTTCTTCAATCTTTTTCTCATGCTCGTTTTCCTTGTTGAGCATAATTCCGAGGAAATTTTCCTTTTCGGAAAGCTGGCTGTTTAACAGCTCTGTTTCATTATTTATGTTTATTATCTGGGCACGATATTTCTCGGTCTCTGCCAAAGCCGCCGCCGTTTTTTCGGCTGCCTCGTTTTTTTCTGTATTCAGTCGGAGTACCGTTTCCTCCAGATTTTTTATCTGTTCCTGTGTAAGAAGGCTTATGCCTTCGTTTTTTTCTATTTCTGCGGCAAGCTCGGTAAGCATTCGGTTGAGCTCCTCCGTATCGGAATTAAGCCTTTCTGTCTGCTCCTTTATGCTTTCGCTGTCAGCCTTGAACTTTTCAAGGTTATTTTCATTTAAAGCTATATTTTCATTTACGGATTTTACAAGCTCTTCGGTTTTTGACACTTCACTTTCAAGCTTCTGTCCGTTTATTCTGAAAAGCTGAATATCAGCCTCCTTAAGCTGTGCATACAGCTCAAGATATTTTTTAGCCTTCTCTGCCTGTTTTTCGAGAGGCCCTATTTTGGACTCTATCTCGCTTATTATATCGGTAATTCTGATAAGGTTCTGCTGTTCACGCTCAAGCTTTGTTTCTGCTTCGATTCTTCTGTTTTTATATTTAACTATTCCGGCGGCCTCTTCAAAAAGTCTTCGTCTGTCCTCGGATTTATTGGAGAGTATCTCGTCTATTTTGCCCTGTCCGATAATGCTGTATCCGTCACGGCCTATACCGGTATCCATAAAAAGCTCGTATATGTCCTTAAGACGGCATTCCACACCGTTTATAGAATAACTGCTTTCGCCGGAGCGGTAAACACGCCTTGTTATCTTTATTTCCGTATAATCAACGGGAATTTTTTTGTCCGAATTATCCACCGTCATAGAAACCTCGGCAAATCCGACAGGCTTTCTGTTGGCTGTTCCGGCAAATATAACGTCCTCCATTTTTCCGCCACGAAGGCTTTTTGCACGCTGTTCGCCAAGAACCCATCTGACTGCATCGGAAATATTGCTTTTTCCGCTTCCGTTGGGACCTACTACGGCTGTAATTCCTTTATTAAATTCAAGCCTTACCTTCTCAGGGAAGGATTTAAAGCCTTGTAAATCCAGTTCCTTTAAATACATCGGCACACCTCAATCAATAATGTCAGATTATGATTTTTCCTCCGACCATTGTATGCTTTATCCTTCCGCACACCTTTCTTCCGTGTACGGGCGTAAATTTCGCTTTGGAATAAAATTTTTCCGCATCAATAACATATTCTTCGCCGCAGTCCGCAATGGTAATATCCGCATCATATCCAACCGCAAGCTTTCCCTTTGTGTTAAGTCCGAGAACCTTAGCCGGCTTTTCAGAAAGCCTGTTCACAAGCTCGCCCATTGTTATGAGTCCGTTTTTGACAAGCTCCGTATAGCTCAGTGCAAAGGCCGTTTCCAGAGCGGATATTCCGTAAGCCGCAGTATCAAACTCTCTCTGCTTGAACTCTTTTCTTGTCGGCGCATGACCGGAAGAAATAACATCAATGGTTCCGTCCGCAACACCTTCCGCAATCGCTTTAATATCGCTGTCTGTTCTGAGCGGAGGAATTACCTTTGCATAGGTGTTATAGTTCATAGCCACATCTTCGGTTACGGTAAAATAATGCGGACATGTATCGCAGGTAAGATTTACGCCTCTCTTTTTCGCAGCTCTTATCAGTCTTACAGCACCCTTAGTGCTCACATGTGCGATATGCAGTCTTGCTCCGGCGTTTTCCGCAAGAACGATATTTCTTGCAACGATTATATCCTCAGCCTCTCTCGGTATTCCCAAAAGCCCGAGCTGTGTTGAAACTCTTCCTTCGTTTATAACTCCTTTGCCCGACAGCGCCATATCCTCACAATGTGTTATTACGGGCATATCAAACATTTTTGAATACACAAAAATATTACGCATTATTTCCGCATTTCCGACAGTAAGGTCGCCGTCTGCAATGCCGACTATTCCGGCATGAACCATTTCACCTATTTCGGAAATACGCTCGCCCTTACAGCCGAGAGTCATGCTTCCGTAAGGCAGTATATTTACATCTGCGTATTCCTTGCTTTTTGTTATTATGTATTCAACAACGGTTTTGTTATCAACCGCTGGCTGTGTATCCGGCTGTGCCGTTATTGTGGTAAAGCCTCCGGCGGCGGCACTCATTGACACTGTTTCTATATCCTCGACGCTTTCGTGTCCCGGATCGCATACGGCGCAGTGCATATCAATAAAACCGGGAAGAACATAAAGCCCTTCCACATCAAGCACCTGATCATTTTCGTCATCAATCTGCTCCGCAATTTTAATTATCTTGTCATTCTCGATAAGAATGTCGGCCTTTTTTTCTCCGCCAAGCTCCTCAGAAACAACAATTCCGTTTTTAATCAAAAGCCTCACTAAGACCGCCTCCTATCTGCGAAAGTATGTAAAGCATAGCCATTCTGACGGCAACGCTGTTGGCAATCTGGTCGTTTACAATGCACTGACTGCCGTTCACAACGCTTGTTGCCACCTCAACACCTCTGTTTATCTGTCCGGGGTGCATAACTATTGCGTCCTTTTTAGCATACTTCATCAAATTTTCATCTATTATAAACATACTTCTGTATTCGTCCATTGACGGCAGAAGATTATCTCTTTCTACTTCATCAAAAATTCTTGTGGAAAGCACTACATCCGCTCCGCTGACCGCATCTCTCGGATCAAGGCATACTCTTACGCCGAAATCCTCAAGATTTTTAGGAATAAGCGTTGTCGGGCCGGATACAGAAACCTCTGCACCGAGCTTTGTAAGTCCCCAGATGTTGCTCTTTGCAATACGGCTGTGGAAAATATCACCTATTATAGTTACCTTAAGTCCTTCAAAGCCGCCCTTGCTTTCCTTTATGGTAAGCAGGTCGAGAAGCGACTGTCCCGGATTTTCGTTATATCCGTCACCGGCATTTATAACCGATGCCTTAACGCTGTCAGCAAGCAGTCTTGCCGCACCGGACATCGGGTGTCTTAAAATAATGAAATCCGCACCCATCTGGTCAATAAGCTGGCCCATATCCTGAAGACGTTCCTTTTTCTCGCTTGAAGATGATGCCATCATATCGACAACATTGGCACTCAAATGCTGTGCCGCAAGCTCATAGGAAAGCTTTGCTCTCGCACTGGCATCATAGAAAAGAATAATTACTGATTTTCCCATTAAATGCGGGACTTTTTTATTTTTCTGGTTAAGAACAAATTTCATCGTTTCGGCTGTTTTAAGAATATAATGCAGCTCTTCGGCTGAAAGATCCCTTATACCGAGAAAATCCTTACGGTTCAAAAACATTTTACTGCACACTCCCGAATATAACCCAAAAGCTAATTGCTATAACTTCTTCACATTATCCAACAATCTTGTAAAATACTCCGGCAATTCAGATTCAAACTCCATATATTCACCTGTTCTCGGATGGATAAAGCCGAGAACTCTTGCATGGAGCACCTGTCCCTTAAGGTTGAACGGCTGTTTTTTAGGCCCATAAACGGAATCACCGAGCAGAGGATGTCCGATATATGTCATATGCACCCTTATCTGATGAGTACGGCCTGTTTCAAGCTGTGCTTCGATAAACGTAAACTTTCCGAGTCTTTCCAGAACACGATAATGTGTTACTGCTCTTCTTCCGCCGGGAACAACCGCCATTTTCTTTCTGTCCGAAGGATTTCTTGCGATAGGCTTATCAACCGTTCCTTCGTCCTCTTTTATATTGTTATAAACGATAGCGTTATATTTTCTTGTTATTGAATGCTCCGCAAGCTGTGCCGCAAGCGATATGTGAGCATTATTATTTTTTGCCGCCATTATTACGCCCGAAGTATCCATATCTATTCTATGAACAATGCCTGGACGCATAACGCCGTTTATTCCCGAAAGCGAATCTCCGCAATGATACAGCAGAGCATTTACAAGCGTATCGGTATAATGTCCGGGAGCCGGATGCACAACCATTCCCTGCGGCTTATTTATAACTATAACGTCGTCGTCCTCATAAAGAATATCCAGAGGTATATTCTGCGGAATTATTTCCAACGGCTCTGCCTCGGGTATTATAAGCGTAACAATATCGTTTTTTCTGAGCTTATAGTTCGCCTTCACAGCCTTATCGTTTACAAGCACATTGCCTTCCTCAATCAGCTTTTTAAAACCGCTTCTGGAAAGTGCGTCACTGTTTTCCGCCGCAAAGACGTCTATTCTTGTGCCTATATCCTCCGGCTCTGCCGCAAAGGTACGCATATCTGTTTTTTTATCATCACACTGCATATCAATTACCGCCGTTTCCTGTTTTATCCTCGTCTTTTATAACAAAAATCATAATCAGTGCCATTGCAATCGCACCGACCACAACATAAATATCCGCCATATTGAATACCGGAAAGCTTATGAATGTAAACTCGAAAAAGTCCACAACATATCCTCTTATAACCCTGTCGATAACATTTCCGACAGCTCCGGCAAGTATAAGCGTAAGTGCCGCTTTAAGAAGTCTGTATTCCTTTGTTTTCGGCATTTTGAGCATGGAATATATTATTACAGCACAGATAATTGCGGCAAGAATTAATAACAGCCATATTTTGCCGTTAAGTATGCCGAATGCCGCACCTCTGTTTTCCACAAAGGTAAAATCCATAAAGCCCTTAATGAATGTTGTGTTGCCAATAGGCTTAAGCTTTGTAAGAGCAATATGTTTTGTAATCTGATCAACAGCGGCAAGAACCGCCGCAACAATAACCGAAATCAGCATATTATCAATCCTCATTTAAGAATATAATCAATGGCAGTCATAATCTCCTCTTTTTCGACATCGGAGGTTCTTATTGTACTGCCTATTTTATCAGCAATAACGAATTTAAGCTTATTTCCGCTTACCTTCTTATCATGGAAAAGCTGATTATATACATTCTCCCTGTCAAGTCCGGAAACCTCTGTCGGAAGATCGAAATATTTAAGAAGGTCAACAAATTCATCAAGCTTGTCCTGTGAAATATATCCTCTCTTTACGGATATATCCATTACCGCACACATACCGAGAGCAACACATTCGCCGTGCAGAAGCTCAAACTCCTTGAGTCCTTCAACGGAATGACCTATTGTATGACCATAGTTTAGCGTTTCTCTTATGCCTGTATCGTTTGCGTCAAGATTGACCACATTCGCCTTCATCTGACAGCATTTGCGGATTATGTTTTCAAGACAGTCCTTATCACCGGACTTGATTTTCTCTTTATTTCCCTTTATATAATCATAAAATTCCTCCGAGGCTATTATTCCGTACTTAATAACCTCTGCCATGCCTGCGGAAAATTCACGCTTAGGCAGTGTATCAAGGCTTGATGTATTTATGTATACAAACTTAGGCTGATAGAATGCGCCTACGGTATTTTTATAAGGGCCGTAATCCACTCCGACCTTTCCGCCGACACTGCTGTCAACCTGTGAAAGAAGCGTTGTTGGAATTTGTATAAAATCAACGCCGCGCATAAATGTAGCCGCCGCAAAACCTGCCATATCTCCGGTAACACCGCCGCCAAGACCGGCTATAACGCTTTTTCTGTCGATTTTATGCTCCAGAAGAAAATCATAAAAGCTCTTTATTGTATCAAGATTTTTGCTTTTTTCTCCGGCAGTAAATGTACATACATATACCTCGGAAAAAACTTTTTCAAGCTCGCTTTTTACCTTTTCGGCATAAAGCGGAGCAACATTGCTGTCGCTTATTATACAAAGCTTCTTTCCTTTGTAGCCGCACTTTTCGGCGGCAGAAGAAAGTGAATCAAAGCTTTCCTCAAAATAAATGGGATAGCTTTCCTTACCTGTATCAACTGTAATATAATTCATTTCATTTCCTCCAACTTTAAGTTGAAAACCATAAAAATTCTGACTTGGAGTTTTCAGCATTCTTTAAACATATTTACCTATTTTTATGCTTATTCTGCCTTTTTTTGTTTCGCCGTTTACCGAAATCAGAACGCCTCTGCCGCTTCCCTTAAGCGAAAGAACATCGCCTTCGTTCAGCTGTGCGGAAACACTTTTTAGCGGCAGCCAGTTAACGGACGCTTTTTCGGCATTGATAAGCTGTTTAATGCTTTCTCTTGATTCATTAAAAACCGCACCAAATATTACATCGGCACGCATTGATGCAACTGTTATATTTTTTTCGACCATTTTCTTTTGCGGAACAAGATCATCGGTTATATCTGCCTTTTCAACAGTCACCTTTGTATGCCCGACTCGCTCAAGGCCGGAAACGACATAATCTGCAATTCCGTCCTCAATAAAGCAGACCGCACCGTTTTCCACAACGGCAATATCGCCGACCTTTCCGCGTTCTATCCCCATACCGAGCACAGAGCCGAGATAATCCCTATGGGACGGAGGCGAAGAAAATTTCGGATTAAACTTTATCTTCACTGCCGTTATCGGAAAATATACGTCCTCGGCAGACATATAATCCGGATAAAAGCCAAGCATTTTTCTTTCGCAGTCGTTATAACCGCCGTATGCCAAAAAAGACAGGTCATGTACTTTTTTAAGAAGCTCAACCGCCTGTGCCGTTTCCGCCGGCGACAAAAAGTCCGAAAAAGTAATGATATGTCTGCGTAAACTCAAATCAGCCTGATCCAAGACTTTTGCCAGCAAAAGCTTTTCATCAGGCTGATAATAACTTTTTAACAAAGCATTCTTATTTATAAATTCCATAATAAGAATAACCGCCCTTTCAGAATATTGATATAATTCCGAGAATAATCATCTGAATAATATCTAATATGAATAAAGCAATAACGGGAGAAAAATCGAGCATCATTCCTCCGCCGAGCGGTGATTTATCCATCATTCTTTTTACCGGTCCGAGTATAGGATCGGTAAGCGTTACAATAAAATTACCTATTGTTGTATATCTGAGATTAGGCACCCAAGACATGAATACCCTAATGATAATCAAAATATACAACAATTTAAAAAATACATTTACAGCATTTGTAAGCAGTGTCGTCATTGACGCACCTCCTGAAAGTTAAGCCGAAAACAGGTCTATATTTCAAAACCTGTTTCCGATTAATCTCTTATTATCTTCCGCCAAGTCCCATCCATGAAGGAACGCTTGTCTTAGCAAGCTTAGGCTCTTCCATAGACTCGCTTGAAATGTTATAGTTCACCGGTGCAATAATAAATATCTGTTTTGAAACACGCTGAAGTTTTCCTTCAAGTGCATAGCATGTTCCGCTTAAGAAATCCATAACTCTCTGTGCAACCGGAAATTCAAGCTTTTCAAGGTTTACAACAACCGGTCTTCTAAGCTTCATCTGGTCTGTTACAGCCTGAGCGTCTTCAAACGTAATAGGTTTGATAATAACAACCTGCTGTTCCGATGAGCTTGCCTGAGCGGCACCGAAATCAACAACCTGAGGCTGACTTCTTCTTGAAGATGTCTTAGGTGCTGTGTATTCGGGAATTGATTCATGTTCACGTTCTTTTACACTTTCTCTCTGTGATCTTGAAGAACGTGCAGGCGCATGATATTCTTCTTCCTCGTCATCATATCCGTCGTAATCGTATTCATCATAATCATCATCATAAGGTCCGGCTATAAAATCCTTGATTTTATCCATAAATTTCGCCACAGTATTTTCCTCCTAAATGGTAGTAGTTTTCTTGATTTAATTCTTATTTCGTATAATCTCTTTTACCGAAAATTCCGGTGCCGACTCTTACGATAGTTGCACCCTCCTCAACGGCGGTTTCATAATCACCTGTCATACCCATAGACAGAATGTCCATGTTTATATTATTAATATTTTTTGCGTTGATGTCAACTAATAATTGCTTCATATTCCTGAAATAAACTCTGTTTTCTTCTCCGTTTTCGACATTAGGCGCAACAGTCATAAGTCCTCTGACTCTGATATTGTCCATTAATGCCAATTCTCGGATAAAGCTTTCGGTTTCCTCCGGTTTAACGCCGAATTTGGATTCCTCATCAGCCATGTTTACTTCAACAAGCACATCCATAACAAGATTATGCTTTTTAGCCTGTTTATTAATTTCCTCAGCAAGCTTAATACTTTCTACCGAGTGAATAAGTTCAACCTTATCGATTATATACTTAACCTTGTTTGTTTGCAAGTGTCCTATTAAATGCCACTTAACATTTTCGCCCATAGGCTCGTATTTTTCCATAATTTCCTGTACACGGTTTTCACCGAGGCTGTTAAGTCCGCTGTCAACAGCAACCTTTATTCTGTCAACATCCACAGTCTTTGAAACCGCAAGAAGAAGAACATCCTTAGGATCTCTTCCGCTGCGTTTACAGGCAGCATCAATATTTTTTCTTATATTTTCAATATTCTCGGAAATATATCCGTAGTCTTCCATACTATCATCCTCCGAATTAATATATTTCATCGCCTTCTGCCGCATCAGCCGCATTGGTGATTATTTTGTCATAAGCCTTTAAGCCGGATTTATTCGCATCGGCTATTGTATATTCCCCGTTTTTACCCAAAACGGAGATAGATGCAAACTGGGCAAACGCACCGTTAGCCGTAAGAACTCCCGTCTTTGTGGAAACCTCGCTTATTGTATATTCCGTTGCCGTTTCACCGGTTCCTTTAAGAATAACATCGCCAAGCTTAAGCTGGTCAAAATCCTGACGAACATAAACAAAGTTTTCGTCACTGCTTTCCACATCAAGCTTAACAACGCTGTCGTTTCCGTCAACACGTTTTATTACACTTCTCTGGTCAAGGCTTGTTGTTACACAATCAACAGGTATTTTAATAAATGTCTTTTCCACAATGGCGGTATTCGGAACCTTAAGTCCTACATACGAAACATCACTTATATAAAACTCAAATGTTCTCACACTCATAAAATCCTGAACATTTCGATCACAGGCAAAAACAACATATGTACTGTTTTCCTTCTCTGTCATGGATTCGATTGTTGCCTGAACGGTTTTTTCGCTTTTATCCACAAGTGCACGCAGCATCTTTGTGTCGCCTACGTTCCATTCGGCGGCAATATTGGTATCTATATAAGCGCATATATACCAGTTGTTGCTTCGTATTATTTTAAACAGCGGACTGTCTGCGTCAACTGCCGTTGTTTTGGAAAGGTATGTTACCGAAGATCCGTCACGAATATCCTTTTTAGATATATCCTCCATTGTATCCGGAGTATACGTTTCTTCCTTACCGTCACATGAAAGCACCAGTATTCCGCTGTCTGTCGCTCTTTCGGCATGAACACTGCTGTCAAACTGTGACTGATATGATTTACGCTGTGACGAAAGCGATGAATCCGAGCCTTCGCTGTTTTCGGTAATCCAGATTTCGGTTCTTATATCAAGCTGTGTTTCAACCGCATTACGCATTGTATAAATGGCATATGTATTTCCGGACGTAACATTTCTTGCAGCAGAATATATTGATGATTCCATATTTTCCTCTGCCCTGTTTATATCGTCCTTATATATGGATATATCTATTCTGTTTTTCTGTGCCTCAATTATGCTTTCATCTATATTTTTGAGCTTGTCCTTTGCGGCCGCGGCAGATTCGCCTTCGCTTACGGTTGCAACTATCGAATTTTTCGCTACCTTATCGCCTTCTCCGTAATTAAAGGTAGGCACGCCGGTTGTATCCGTATTAACAACATATTCATCTCTTACCGCAATTCCGTCAAACGAATTTGGTATATCTATAGAACCGTATGCAACGGATTCTATCGAAATATTGTTTCCGCCATTTGCAAAGTCAATGGTATATTTAACCATATAAGCAAGTATAACCGCAAAAAGCACAAAGGCAAGTTTATTAAGGCCACTGCCGTGCCGTTTGCGTTTTTTTCCGCGGTTTGGCTCAGGCGGAGCCGGAACAGCCGCATTTCTGTTATCGGTGTAACCCGGAGGCACACCGTTTCTTCGTCTATGTTTGTTGTTAGGCATAAAAATTCTCCTAATCATTTATTAAAATCGATATATAAAATCAATTCAATATATTTGACTATTTATTATACCATAAAAATAGCGACATTTAAAACCTTTTTGTTAATATTTTAGTAATATGTTCTTACAATTTTGTATATAAAAACAGGCAGAGAGAAACTCTCTGCCAAAAAATACAAATAACTAAATGAAATTGTCAGGCTTATTTTCTGTCAAGATCTATACTGTCAATATCAAATACTCGTATTGCGTCAATGGAATTCTTCTCCTTTGAAAGTGCCGAATATTTATCGACCTGTGTAACATCCTTAGGTCCGTGCGAAAGTGATGCCGCACCGCCGATACAGCCACATTTGCAAGCCATACCTTCGATAAAGTTTCCGTCAAGCTTTCCGGCCTTTGCAAGTCTGAGTATTTTTGTACAGGCATCAAGTCCGTCTGCCGCAACCGGTTTAAACTCAACATTGAATTTTTCATGTCCGACAACCTGTTTAACAGCCTCGCTTACACCGCCGCTTCTTGCGAAAAGTCTTCCATAGAATGAAGCATTGTCAAGCACGCTGTCCTCGCATTTTTCAAGCTCAATGTTCATTGCATCAAGCATAGCCTGAAGCTCCTCAAAGGTGATAACAAGGTCAACTGCGTCCTTAATATCTTCCTTTTTAATTTCCATTTTTTTAGCTGTACAAGGTCCTATGAATACAATCTTTGCGTCTTCATCAAGACTCTTTATAAGTCTTGCCGTTGCAACCATAGGTGAAACCGTTTTTGAAACATGATCCATAAGCTCAGGGAATTTTTTGCTTACGTAATCAACAAAAGCCGGACAACAGCTTGTTGTTTTCCACTTCATTTCTTCTATTGTTTCGGCAAATTCGTGTGCCTCATGGTATGAAACAATATCGGCACCAAGAGCCGCCTCAACAGCATGATAGAAGCCGATTTTTTCTATTCCTGTGATAACCTGCTCTATTCTTGCGTTTGTAAACTGACTGGATATTGCCGGAGCAACAACCGCATAAACCTTATACTTTGTATTGTTTTCGGATTCCTTAAGAAGGTTAAGCACATCGAGTACAAACGGTTTATCCACAATGGCACCGAACGGGCACTGATGAACACAGGCACCGCATGATACGCATTTGCTGTCATCGATAACCGCTTTTTTATTTTCGTCTATCTGTATTGCTCCGATTTCGCATGAACGTATGCAGGGACGTTTAACGTCACTTATAGCATTGAACGGACATACCTCTTTACAGCGTCCGCACTCTATACAAAGCTCCTGATTTATGTAGGCATGGTGGTTTACCATGAATATTGCATTTCTCGGGCAAACCTCCTGACATCTGTGTCCAAGGCAGCCCCTGCATGCCTCGGTAATCATAAAACGATTTACCGGACATTCGTCACAGGCGTCATGGAGAATACTTATTACGTTGTCCTTTGTCTGAGGATAGATAGCGTTTTTCGCTCTTTCCTTTATGATATGTCTTTCTTTGTATATACAGCAGCGTGTAGCCGGCTTAGGTCCGGGAACAAGCTTTTCCGCAATTTCGTCAAGAGAGCTGTCCAAAGTACCGTTTATAAAGCGTTCTGTTATTTCCCTGTTGACAAGATATTTAATGTACTGAACATTGCTTTCAAATTTTCTCATTTTTGTAATCGTCCTTATTGTCAAAATTTATATATATGTTACCTCTACGTCCTTACCCATTTTTTCAAGCAGATGGGTAAGCTCATTAATCTGGTTTACCTTATAGGTAAAGTCCATTTTGAATGCCAGATCCTGATGTGCCGGATTTACTGCCATTCCCTGATATATTTTTACACCGTCGCAGTCCTCAATAAGCAGCTTTGCAAGCATTGATGCCGCATTGTTTTCATTTAGCTTTTTATCAATTTTCGGATTGTAGTCAGGCTTAACGTATTCACGAAGAATGTCTATCGTTTTACTCAATGTGATTATGCCTTCCGTAACAAGCTCTATGCCTTCAATATGCGCCATCGGCGGAATATCCATGGTCATTGTGTCCATATCAAAATCCACTTCTTTATCGAGTATTCTTGCGGCTATCTGTGCAGTTGTACCTCCGCATATAACGGTCTTTCCGCCGGAGGAAAGCACCTGTTTGAATACGGCATTATCGTTTTTCTTATCCCTCGGAGGCCCTACAAGAAGATTTATTACCTGCTGCTCCTTTATTTTTACGGCAAGCACGGTTGTATCGTCACCGGGCTCCTCCTCATAAAGCTCATTACAGCTGTCAAGGACATTTTTAACGACGTCCTTTGTCGATATATCCTCCTTGGACATATCCCTGAGATATGTGTTTACATTCACCCATTCCCAGCCGAGATCGAGCGAATGGCCTACTCCGGCATGAACAACGCCGTCGCTTACAGCAACAAGCATTGTGTCTTTATCCATCATGAAATTACTTTCATATATATTTTTATCGCCTATTTTTTTCAGTGTTTTTTCAATAGGTATATCCTTGCCGTTTTTATGCAGAAACAGCGCCGGATTATCGAACTCTGCCGCATAGGCGTGTCCGTCCTTGAATATCTTTATAAGCGTAAATGTTGAATACGCAAGATGTCTTTGCTTACAGACAGGCAGAGTATGGACTATTGTGTCTATTGTTTCTTCAAGAGTTGAGCCTTCTCGCAGCATTGTAATGGCTATTTTTGACGTAAGTGTAGACAGAATATTAGCTTTTACGCCACTTCCAAGGCCGTCCGCAAGCACAAAAATCTTGCTGTCGTCAAGGTTAGCCTGCTGAATACAGTCGCCGCAAAGCTCCTCATGGTGTTTTTTAAGGCTGTTATAGGAAGCGTCAATAAAGTACACCGTCATTCACCTTCCTTTATTACGACCTTCTTAAGCTTATTAAGTGCAACCTTTGTTTCGGCAGTTGTTTCACCCAGCAGACTGGCGATTTCCTGAGCAACCATCATCTGCTTGTCAATGACCTTCTGTGCTACCTCAACCGTATTGAGCTTAAGCTTTTCAAGCTCTACCCTTCTCTTTTCCTCTTCTGTTATGTTCTGCATTGTGACCATGAACTTTTGGTCATCGGGCATATACATAATATTCATAAGTCCCGTATAATCATTGAACTTGGGTATATTGATTTTTTCGCCGACAATATCCGTCTTTGTTGAAAAAACCTTTTCAAAATATTCTCTTGGTATGAACTCCTCAACAGACATACCTGTTGCATCATCCATGCTTATTCCCGTAACTCTTGAAGCCGCCGGATTTATTCTTACAACCTTATAATCAAGGTCTGCCATCATAATAAAGTTTCTTGCGGCAATAAATATGGCACTTGTCATCGTTTCGGCTTTTCGCTTCATAAACGGCATACACATATCCACCTGTGCCATTCCCGAAAGAACGGCAACCGCTTTATCACGACAGGAATTATATCCGCATGCGCCGCAATCAAGCTCATCTGCCCTGCTGTTTTTGCCCATTGCAACAAGAACGTCCTTTATCTCTTTTTCCGAATAAACAGGCTTTTCTATTCCCTTAGGCGAGAAATTGTTTTTAAAGCTGACACCGGACCAGTTCATATACTCGTCGCTGTCATCTCCGCCCATGGTTTTTTTACGATGGTCAACGTGTTTTCTAAGCTTCTGGAGAGCAAGGAACATATTCGTATTTGAACCGTGCATAAACGGGCCGTCAAGACACGAACCGGCACACATCGCCAAATCAGCAACAGTTCTATCAAGTATGCCATCTTTTATAGCATCAAGAAATTCAGTAACCTGATCCGCACCTTCAATCGAAACCATACTGTAATTAAGACTGTTTGCTTTTACTACCAATCTGTCGCATGTCTTTCCGGGCATTGCATAGTTCTTTCGTTCACTGCCGGAAACTATGTCTGGAAGAAGAGGCTCAATCTCATTATAATCAATAAAGCTGACCTTCATCATTCTTACAGCCTCAGAAAAGCTGATTGATGCATCAAGGCCTGTTTTTTCACTGTGCTGACTTTCATATCTTCGACTTAAGCAAGGACCTACATATACATTAAAGCTGTTCGGTCTTCTTTTTCTTACATACTTTGCAAGAGCAACAACAGGCGAAACAACAGGTATAAGATATTTAACAAGCTCCGGATAATATTTACATACATATAAATATACGGATGGACAGCTTGCCGTTATCATATATTTGAGGAATCTGTGATCCTCCATGTATTCCATCTGTTCTTCGGTAACAACCGCCGTACTTGATGCAATCTCCATAACAGAGGTAAAACCAAGCTTTTTAAGACCGGCAACAAATCTCTCCGGTTCATCGAACATAGCAAGATATGATGAATCCACAAGAGCACTTACTTCTTCTCCACTCTTTATTTTGTCAAACACCTTTGAATAATCATTATCCACATTTCTAACATGTTTCGGACATATAACAAAGCATTGCCCACAGGCAATGCACTTGTCAGAATCGATTTCCGCTTTTCCGCTTTCAAAACGAATTGCCTTTACAGGACAATATCTGATACATTTGTAACAGTTTTTACAGTTGTCGCTCATGAAATCGAACATTTTTACCATGGTAATTTATTCTCCTTTGATTACAGAGTGATAAAATTCCTCTGTTGTGGCAGGCTGAAGTGAATACATGTTATCATCATAAGTAACGGCAACGGCACCTTCGCAGTTACCAAGACAGAATGATGCCTTTACATTGACATCATTGCTTAAGCCATCTCTTTCGATAGCTTTTTTAAGAATATTTATAATTTCATAAGAACCTTTTAAATGACAAGCACTTCCAATGCACACTTTTACAGTTTTCATCAGAAAAACCTCCTCTATATAATGTTAAATAACTGTATTTTTTCCATACAGGCACAGCTTAAACGGCTATACCTATTCGTTTATATTATAGCAGATATGTCTATATTGTCAAAGCCTAAACAAGTATAAATACAGATACAAGGACGATAATTTTAACCAATATTACCGGTTTATTTTTTCTAATTACTGTACATATTAATTACTCTAATATTACGCCGTTTTTACATATAATGTCTGATATTGCTCATTAAATGACCATGCCGTATAATATGTAAGGAACGGCTATGTATATAAAATACCGCAGTAAGCTTTTACATTCTCTGCACTACATTATATATATTTTACAAAAATTGTATGACAAAATAAACAATTCAGACAAAAAGAATAAATTTTTAACAGGCAGACATAAGGAGATACAATGACTAACCTAATTGATTTTTCTAATCCAATACTTGCTAAGCGGACCGCCGAACAGCTTACAACAAATATACTCGACGATCTTTATGTTTCCGAAGATGTATACAACAAATTCAATCTGTACTTTGTTTTGGAAACCTCGATTATATTTTATGAAAAAAGCGGAGATGCGGCTCTTGCGGCTCATTTAAGCTTTCTTGCCGCATATTATATTTTTTATGCCTTAACACCGCCCGGTTCATATGAGCTTGCTATTTATCACATGAGCAACGCCATAAGGCTGAATGATACAAGCGAATACAGGGAACAGCTCGAAATAATGAAAAAAGGCAATTAAAATGTCAACTTTTTAGTGTACAACACAAAAAACATGGTATAATCCTCTATGGAATTATATTAAAGGAGTTGTTTTAATGGGACTTATATCAGAATTTAAAGAATTCGCCGTTAAAGGCAATGTAATGGACATGGCTGTCGGCATAATTGTCGGCTCTGCTTTCACCAGCATAGTTAACTCCCTTGTTAAGGATATAATTATGCCGGTAGTAAGCACAATAACAGGCGGCATTGATTACTCGGCATGGTTTGTTGCTTTGGACGGCAACAAATATGCAACAGCCGCAGCAGCAGAGGAAGCCGGAGCAGCAACACTTAACTACGGTATGTTCATTTCTTATGTTATTAACTTTATAATCGTTGCATTTGTGCTTTTCCTTGTTATCAAGGCAATGAACAAAATGAGAAAGCCTGCACCCGTTGTCGAAGAAGCGCCTACAACAAAGGTATGTCCTTACTGCAAGAGCGAAATCTCTATTGATGCAACAAGATGTCCTCACTGTACATCAGAGCTTAAATAAATATGAACGCAAAACTCCGCCTATCGCATTTCAATGACAAGCGGAGTTTATTTTTACAATTCTATGTCCAGTTCAACCGGGCAGTGGTCCGAACCCATAATTTCCGAATGAATTTCGGCAGCCTTTATTTTATCCTTTATACTGTCTGAAACAATATAATAATCTATTCTCCACCCTGCATTGTTCTTTCTTGCATTAAAACGATAGCTCCACCATGAATACGCACCTGTTTTATCGGGATAAAGGTATCTGAATGAGTCAACATAGCCTGACGCCAAAAGCTCGGTCATTTTTGCCCTTTCCTCATCGGTAAAGCCCGGATTTTTTCTGTTCGATGCCGGATTTTTCAAATCTATTTCGTTATGTGCCACATTAAGGTCACCTGTAACTACAACCGGCTTTGTTTTATTAAGCTCGTTTATATAATTTCTGAAGGCATCGTCCCACTGCATTCTGTAATCAAGTCTTGCATTTTCACTCTGTGAATTCGGAGTATAAACCGTAACATGATAAAAATTATCAAACTCAAGAGTTATAACTCTGCCTTCTTTATCATGCTCATCTATGCCAAGTCCGTAAGAAACCGAAAGCGGCTCTTTTTTAGTAAATACGGCAACACCCGAATATCCCTTTCTTTCGGCATAATTCCAGTAACAGTTATATCCTTCGGGAGCAAAATCAATCTGTCCTTCCTGGAGCTTTGTTTCCTGAACGGAAAATATATCCGCATCGGCGTTCTCAAAGTATTCCTTAAAGCCCTTTGTAACACAGGCTCTCAATCCGTTTACATTCCAAGAAATCATTTTCATAATCTATCACCTTTTCAGTTAAAATTTTAAATTAGTTTTCAAACAACAATAATCGTGCTATACTCATTGATAACGACATAACAGGAGGTCAGCATTAATGAAGACAGCACTCGCACAGTTAGATATTATATGGGAAAACAAAGAGGCAAACAAGATCACCGCAGTGGAATTCATAAAAAAAGCCGCAAAAAACAACTGCGACATAATTATATTTCCCGAAATGTCACTCACAGGCTTTTCCATGAATATAGACATAATTGCCGAAAAAGAAGAAAACTCGGAAACAGTTAAATTCTTCTGTGAACAGGCGGCAGAAAACAATATTTACATAACCTTCGGTATCGCACTCACCGGTTCGGACGGCAAAACCCGCAACTACGCCATAACCTGCAACCGGCAGGGACAAATTGTTTCCAAATACGCAAAAATACATCCATTCTCACATGGTGTTGAGCACAAATATTTTGTCGGCGGCGACCATATCGAATGGTTCGACCTTGACGGCGTAACCGCATCAACTTTTGTCTGCTATGACACACGTTTTCCGGAAATATTCCAGGCCGCATCTATGAAAAGCAAGCTTATAATAGTAATCGCCTGCTGGCCGGACGTCAGAACCGAGCATTGGGAAACACTGCTTAAAGCAAGAGCACTTGAAAACCAGTGCTATATATGCGGTGTAAACAGAACAGGCCGTGAAATGAAATATACATATAACGGTCACTCACTTGTTGCCAGTCCATACGGAAGAATAATAAGCGACATCAGAGAGGACGAAGCTCTTATAATAACCGAATTCGATATTGCCGAAGTTGACAAATACCGTCATGACTTTGCTATGAAGAGCGACCGTCGTCCGGATATATACAAAAAGTATTTGTAATTATTATGGGGCTTTTTAACAAGCCCCATAAATCTTATTTTTTCTCTTTTTCAAAATCCACAAGCTCTATTCCGGCTTCATTCAGCATTTCAAGTGAAAGCTTGTCCGGATAGCTTTTTGAATAAACTATTCTCTTTATTCCGGCATTTATACAGAGTTTTGCACAGATTACACAAGGAAAATCCGTTACATATATTGTAGCTCCATCTGTTGTGTTGCCTATCCTTGCCGCCTGTATAATTGCGTTCTGTTCCGCATGTATTGCTCTGCACATCTCATGGCGTTCTCCCGAAGGAATATTATGCTCCTGTCTGAAACAGGTTCCTATTTCCGTACAATGGCGGCATCCCGAAGGTGCTCCGTTATATCCGGTTGTTATAATTCTGTTATCCTTAACAATAACCGCTCCTACCTGTCTTCGCATACATGTCGATCTTGTTTTGACAATATCGGCTATCTGCATAAAATACTCATCCCAGCTTACTCTCATACTTATCCCCCAAAATCACTTATTTTTCAAATATTCCAGTGCTCTGTTCAAGTGATGGCGCATAACAATGCCTGCTCCGACACCGTCACTTTCCTTTATGAATCTGACCACTTCAAAATGGTCCACAAGAACACCGTCGTCAAAGCTTTTATTTCCTTTTATATATAATGCCTGTCTTGAATCCTCTATTTCATAATCCACAATAGTCATAAGTCTGTACAAAATGGCATTATGCGACGCCTTTGCAAGAGAAATATGAAATTTCCTGTCTGTATCATCAATAGAGCCGCCGTTCAAAAGGCATTCTTTACAATTTTCGGCACACTTGAGCATATCCGCTATATCCTCTTCCGTTGCTCTTTCTGCCGCAAGCATAACTATTTCCGGCTCAATAATACGTCTTGTTTCAAAGGAATCCTTTATATGTTCCTTCTTGCTTTTCGTAAAATATATACCGTATGGATTGACAGAATCCTTATTCTCATTGGAAACAAAAGTGCCCACACCCCTTTTAATATAGAGAATATTGTTTGCAATAAGAGTTTTGACCGCTTCTCGAACAGTTAGCCTGCTTACCCCAAGTTCATGTGCAAGCTCATATTCGCTCGGTATTCTGTCACCGGGTTTAAACCGTTTTTCGTTAAGAATCATGTTACTGATTTTCCTTGCCGTTTCCTCCGGCAAACTTTTTTCCTTTCCTAACATATATAACACCCCATTCTTTTTTAACTATATCACAAAAGAATTGCCTAATCAACTTTTTAATATTGACATCTGATGTTCAAATATTTACAAAGCCTTTTAAAATACGTCCTACCAATTTATATAAATTGATGAAGTTGCTTAAATTAAAGTTTTTTTCAAAAAACATATTGACTTTTAGACATCAGATGTGTATTATATAGCCATAAGTTAATTAGACATCAGATGTTAAACAAACATCACTCAGGTTCTAAATTTAAGGAGGAATTATTATGAAGGCTACAAAAACAGGTTACATTCTTATCACATTAGTAATGGCAATTTTCACAATCGGACTTGGTACTTTATCACTCTAAGAAGATCTTAAACATATAGGAGGTAATAATTATGAAAGCAACTAAAACAGGTTATGCACTTATCACTTCAGCTATTGCAATCTTAACAATCGTTGTCGGTGCTTTTTCACTTTGATTTTTGATTTCGGTTTTATTTAAAGGAGGCTGTTATTATGAAAGCTACTAAAATGGATCGTGCACTTATTTCATCAGCTATTGCTATATTAACAGCTGTTGTAAGTACTTTAGCACTTTGATTATATTGATATACAGACATTTTAAGGAGGCAGTTATTATGAAGGCTACAAAAACAGGTTACGCACTTATTATTTCAGCAATCGCTGTTTTAACAGTTGTTGTCGGAGCATTCTCACTTTAATTTTATTTCGGACATAATTTAAAGGAGGTAATTTTTATGAAGGCTACAAAAACAGGTTATGCACTCATCACTTCAGCTATCGCAATCTTAACAATCGTTGTCGGTGCATTCTCACTTTAATAAATATTTGAAACTATAAACGCAATTATTATTTAATTATATATTATCCTTACATTCCACCCCCAATGGAATATGAAATATACACCCGAAGGTCATATGACCTCCGGGTATTTTTTTGTGTTTGCAGTAGTCAGATGTCTGTAAAATATACTATCCATATTTTTTAATCAGCTGTTCCAACTTTATTTCCGGCATACAAAAGCGGCAGAGGTCTGATGACCTCTGCCGTTAATTTTACTTGCATATCAATATTTATCTGTAAAGTTTGAAAGCATCATAGCAATATCTGATCTTAAAGCATTTGTTGAAGGAGCGAGATACATTGCATATCCACTGCCATAGCCTTTCATAATTCCGCTGCCTACCGCCCAGCTTACCGCAGGTCTTGACCAGCCTGTCGGTGCATCAACATAACCTGTAAGTGTGCTTACTTCTGATACATTATATCCTTTAAACTTAGCATATGTGTAAAGGAACTGAGCTGCCTGTTCTTTTGTTACATAACCGTTAGGATTGAAGGTTGTTTTTGTCATACCGCTTGCAATACCTACGCTCTGTGCCCATGCAACCGCATCGCTGTACCATTCGTTGCTCGGAACATCTGTAAAGCTTGAACGTCCGTATACCTTAGGCATGCCTTCGATATTGTAAAGAGTTTTAACAACCATTGCTCTTGTAAGTGTTGAGTTAGGACTAAATGTTGTGTCGCTTGTTCCCGACATAAGTCCTTTCTTATATACATCAACTACCGCATCATAGAATGAATCTGTTTCATAAACATCAGTAAAAGGAATATCCTCTTTCTTTTCCTTAACGAATTCAGCCTCAATCTTATTATCGGAATCAACATCTTTAAATGTATATTTTGAAATATCTCCCTTACTTCTGCCGTTTACATATACATCACTTATCTTATAGCCTCTGTCAGGTGTGATTGTGTAAGTGATGTCACTGCCCTTCTTAACCTCTTTTGGTCCTTCATGGCTAATTGAGCCACCCTTACCGGCTATCGCCTTGATTGTATAGTATCTTGCACTTGAACTCGAACTTGCAACCTTAAATGTACCTTCTGCCGAGCCATCTTCGAATACTATTTCAACATCATGATCGCCCTTCTTTAAATCCTCAGTGTAGCTACCTTTAACCTTAACAACTACATAGCTTCCGGATTCGTCTACTGAGTAGTATTTACTTGCAAGCTTTTCATCATCAATAAGGATCTTTTCAAAATCATCTTCATCAGCATTTCTTACTCTGAATGTTATGCTTTCGCCTCTATCTATTCTGTTATCTCCCGAAAGATTGTATTCTGAGCTCTTATCTATTTCAAACTCCTTATATGCAGGCTTTGATGCAAAGTTCTTTGATGTAGCTTTTTCTCTTACGTATACTGTATAAGTTTTTCCATTTTTAAATGTTCCCTTAAATGTGCCACTGTTCTGCCAGTCGGATTTGTCCATCGAAAATTCACATTTGTTGTAATCATCGGCATTTGTAACTTCAACCTTTGATTTTGTTGCTTTTATTTTAAGCTTTCTTGTCGGTGCATCCGGTCTTGACGGAATTTTAAGCATCTGTGCATAGCTATCATCAGTTTTATTTGTTCCCTTCTTAACTATGCTGATTGTCTTTCCGAACCAAGCATCGGGAATACTGATTGTTGTTCCGTTTGATGCTGTTTTATATTCTTTTCCTTCGATTATATATGTACTTCCCTTTACAAGGTCTGTAAGTCTTTCCTTGCCATAATCAATGGAAGCATCCGGTGTTTTTTCGCTTTCTTTTGTTGCGGCAAATTTTTTTGTAAGAACAAGCTTGCCACCTGATATGACTGCCTTATCCCAACCGTCTGCCTTTACAGATTCTGCAAAGCTATAACCGGTCTTAGGTGTAAGTGTAACAACTGCTGTATATTCAGTTTTTGCTTTAAAAGCAGTACCGCTAAATTTACTTGAACCTATCTTCCATTCGATTGTTCCTGTATAGCCATCTGTAGACTCAATTGTTCTCTGAGTCTTCTGACCTGTTGACGGTGCTTTAACATTAACATCTACGCTACCGATTTCTGATGAAAGAGTAACTGCCAATGCTGATGAAACTGCTTCATTATAAAGCTTATTTTCTTCAGCCTTAACAAAGAAGTAATATGTTCCGCCGGATTTAAGCTTATTAAACTCAGGTGATGTCTGCCATGTAGCTTTAGTAACATCGTTCTTTTCAGAATATCCGTATTTAACTCCGTTCTGAGTTTTAAGAGTGACAGATGTTTTTTCTTTTTTTGCTACTTCAGGAGTAACAACCTTCTGTGTACCCTTATTAACCGTAATAGTGTTTGTTGCAAATGCAGCATTAAACTTATCCGAAGCTTCAACTTCTGCCTTTATTTTAAATGTTCCGGCTTTAGTAACAGTAAGCTCAGAACCGTTGATTGAGCCTTCACCTGTTCCTCCATCCTGAGTATATTTAACTGTAACACCGGTTTTATCAACTGTGAACAAATCAGAAAGGTTTATAGATTTTCCTTCATATACATAGGCGTCCTTAGCAACAGCAGTTATTTTTACATCTTCCTTAGCTGCTTTTGCATTTACCACATCAACCTTTCCTGTTAATGCTTTACCGTCTGCGTCAAACTCGCTGTTTTCAGCTGTCCATGTAAACACATTTGTTTTTTGTGGTGTCTTATCATAATTCGAACAAGACCATTTCAAATTGAGTTCTTTCTTTCCGTCCTCAGTTTCCACATCGACCTTCTGCTGAAGATCTTTAATAATGTCATCAACTGAAGCATATTCTTTAGTAAGTACCTTGCCGGATACAACTCCGACAGCTTTAATTTTAGCTTTTGCCGTCGCTTCAAAAGTATGTGTAAATGTTACTGTCTTTTTATCCTCACTGAGTACCGTTCTTGTCCAACCACCTGCTTCAACAGTATCCTTAAATGTTTTGCCCTGCTTTGCCTCAAAAACAACTGTTGCTGTATATGCTTTGTTATAACCGTATTTTCCAACAGGATTTTCTGACCATGATAATCTTTCTACTTTATAATCCTTATCTGCTGTAACCCCTGTAACAGCAGTCTGAACAACACCGCCTGCAACAGGTTGATCTACACCAAATGAAAGTGCAGATATTTCATTTGCTAACTGTCCGCCTGTTCCATTGTCTGCATAGGCAACCACATTAGGAACTACCGTTCCGCCTGTTACCATTGCTACCGAAAGAACTACGGAAGCTGCCTTTTTATAAAAATTCTTTTTCATAAGTTTTCCTCCCTCCATAACTCCATATGTTGTTAATATCATTATAGCAAATTAATCTTTAAATAACCATTTATAACCGTTTCTTACGAAAATATTAGGTAAAATTTAAGAAATAGACTTCAATATTTTATTTAACCTAAACGAAAGCACCGTCTGCGTTTGCAGACGGTGCTTCATACAACCAATAAATTAAATTTATAAGCTAAAAGTGAAAATGGGTAGGAAACTTTTTACTTATGAATTTCTCATTAAACCATTAAGTTCATCTTTCTTGCTTCGAAAAGAAGCTCTTCTCTGAACTTAGGATGTGCAATGTCAATAAGAGCCTTTGCTCTCTGACCTGCTGTTTTGCCCTTAAGGCGTGCAATACCGTATTCTGTAACTACATTATCAATATCGTTCTTTGTTGTTGTTACGGCTGCACCGGGTGTAAGAATAGGCTTAATCTTTGAGAGTGTGCCATTCTTAGCTGTTGAGTTCATGGCGATAAAGCTCTTTCCACCCTTAGAAATAGAGCAGCCTCTTACGAAGTCAAGCTGTCCGCCTGTGCCGCTGTAATTCTTGTAACCGATTGACTCTGAGCAAACCTGTCCGAGTAAGTCGATTTCAAGACCGGCATTTATAGAAACAAAGTTATCAAGTTTTCCGATTATATAAGGGCTGTTTACGTAGTCAACTCCGTGAAGCTCGATTGAACGGTTATCATCAATGAAGTCATACATTCTTTGTGAGCCCCAGCAGAAAGCCGCAACTGTTTTACCGATGTCAATGTTCTTTTTCATGTTTGTAACAGCACCAGCCTCGATAAGGTCAACCATACTGTCTGTGAACATTTCTGTATGAATACCAAGATCCTTCTTTTCAAGAAGAAGCTTACCCACTGCATTGGGAACCTCACCTATACCAAACTGGATTGTTGCACCGTTGGGAATCATTTCGGCAATCATAGTACCCATCTTCTTGCTGTTTTCTGAAAGCGGCATTTCGGGAAGTGTAGGCATAGGATATGAATTTTCACATAATGCTGTTACCTGTGAAATATGTACAACATGTGTACCCATAACTCTGGGAACCTGATCATTTACTTCAAGGAAAACATATTTTGCTCTTTCAAGCTGTGCAAGTGATTCAGCGGCAACAAGACCGAATGAGAAGAAACCGTGTTTATCCATAGGTGAAACTGTTGCATAGAATACATCAAGTCTTGGAATATATTCTCTCCAGATCTTAGGTATCTCACTATAATGAGCAGGCATAAAGTCGAAACGGCCTTCCTGCACACCTTGTCTTGATGCACCGGATGTGAACCAAGATACGTGATAATATTTTCCTGCAAGCTCCGGATCAAGATAATCTCCGCCGCCGGGTGAAATAAGGCTGTGGTGCTGAACATTTGTTATTTCATTGTTTCGCGCTCTCTCCCCTATTGCGTGAACGATGGCAGCAGGTTCAGCCATACATGTAGGACATGCACAGATAAAATCATTTTCAATGTATTCAGCTATTTCTTCAGGTGTTCTAAGCTTAGCCTTATATATTCCGAGGTATCTGTTTCCGGGTTCAATATTGTATTCCATTCTAATTTCTCCTTCCTCAAATTGTATTCAATCCACTGTATACATAAATTCGTTATAATTAATATTTAACATATTTTAAAGCATTTGTACAGTATTTTTTTGCAAACAATTTACCTATGTATACAAAAACATAAAAATATTGCATATACTTTGTGCAATCCGCTCATTGATTGTTTATAGATTAACAACAAAATATTTAATTCAAGATTAAAAACGCCATAAATAAAGGCATTTTTTAAGGATATAATTTAAAATGTCCTACCAAAATGCCTAATAAATTAACAAAAATTTTAATTTTTATATTGTATGACAACATTGTATACATTATTATGAGTGCCGTCTATGCTCTTGTTGTTCTGTACAGCAGTGCATTTACTATCGCTGCCGCAACAGTGCTTCCGCCCTTTCTTCCTCTTGCGACAATATACGGACATCCGCACTGCATTATTTCTTCCTTTGCCTCTACCACGTTCACAAAGCCCACAGGCACGGCTATTATAAGTGTCGGCTTTATTTTTCCGCTCTCCATAAGTCTCTTAAGCTCAAAAAGTGCCGTCGGTGCATTGCCTATTGCAAATATAACATCGCCCTTTATCTCCGATGCCTTTTCCATGCTTATTACCGCTCTTGTTACGCCTCTTTTTACTGCCTCCTCTGCCACATCCTTATCCGCCATAAAGCACACAGCCTCGCATCCGCATTTAGCCAGTGCCGTCTTGTTTATGCCTGATTTTGCCATATTGGTGTCAGTAACGATAGTTGCACCGTTTTTTAGTGCGTTTTCACCGATTTTTGCAGCATTCTCCGAAAAAACAAGATTATCGGCATAATCAAAATCCGCCGTTGTGTGTATAACTCTTTTTATTACATCGGCATTTTCCTGTGCAATATCGTGCGGCAGTTCAGATTCGATTATTTCCATGCTTCTTTTTTCTATATCCATTGGCTTGATATATTCCATACTGATTACATTCCTTTCCCAAGAATGCGGTAAACCGCCTGCATATCCATGTTTTCTCTTACCATATCGGCAAGCTTATCATACTCTCTTTCCTTAACTGTTTCATAGGAAAAATCCGCCGATATTTTTTTGCCGGTTTCCGCAGAAAGTACGTTGAGGAATTTATTCAAAAATTCCTTTTTATCGAAAAGTCCATGCAGATATGTTCCGAAAACATTGTTTTTTCCGCTGCATATAACCTCTTTGTCACCGACTTTTGTTACTCCGGCATGAATTTCATAGCCCTTTGCCATACTTCCGTTAAGCACCGAAAACAATCCGCTTATTCCGTCGAGCGTTTTGCTTCCGTTTATACAGGTCTTTTCGCTCTGCATTACCGTTTCGGCATCAATAAGTCCAAGACCGTTTATATTTTTTATTTCGCCTTCTACACCCATATCGTCGGTTATTTTTCTGCCGAGCATCTGGAAACCGCCGCATATTCCCACAACAGGACAGCCTTCGTTATTCATAAGCCTTATCATTCTGTCAAGCTTTCTTTCCTTCAGCCATTCCATATCGGCTATTGTGTTCTTCGTTCCGGGAATTATTATACAGTCGGCGTCCCAAAGCTCTTTACCGTTATCGACATATCTTACCTCACAGCCGTCAACGGAATCCAGCATATTGAAATCCGTAAAATTTGATATTCTCGGTAGCTTTATTACGCATATAAATATATTTTTTTCGTCCGTCTGCTTTTTTCCGAGCCTGTCGGAAAGGCTGTCCTCATCGTCAATATCAAGCGGTGTGTATGGCAGAACTCCGGTTACCGGAACAGGACATATATCCTCAAGCATTTTTATTCCCGGCTCAAGTATCATCTTATCGCCTCGGAATTTGTTCATTACAAAACCCTTTATATACTTCTTCTCATTTTCCTCCAAAAGCATATATGTGCCTGTGAGCTGTGCAAAAACTCCGCCTCTGTCTATATCGCCCACAAGAAGAACCGGCGACTTTGCCATTTGTGCCATGCCCATATTCACAATATCGTTTTTCTTTAAATTAATTTCTGCCGGAGAGCCTGCACCTTCTATGACGATAACATCATATTTTCCCGAAAGCCTGTTATATGCCGACATTATCTGCGGAATAAGGCTCTGTTTATGCTTGAAATAATCAACGGCACGCATATTTCCTATTGCCTTTCCGTTTACAATAACTTGTGAGCCGACATCGGTTGTAGGCTTAAGCAATATTGGATTCATGTCCGCAGACGGCTCTATGCCTGCCGCCTCTGCCTGCATAACCTGTGCTCTTCCCATTTCCAGACCTTCGTTGGTTACAAAGGAATTGAGTGCCATATTCTGTGATTTAAAAGGAGCCGCCTTAAGTCCGTCCTGCATAAACACACGCAGAAGTCCGGCAGTAACGTAGCTTTTGCCCACATTGGACATTGTTCCCTGTATCATTATTGCCTTTGCCATTACATTTTCTCCTTTATAACCTCTTTAAATATCTCAATGAGCCTGTCATTTTCAGCCTTTGTTCTGACCGCAATCCTATAATATTCGTTTCCAAGCATACGATAGTTTCCGCATTGTCTTATAAGTACATTTCTTTTGAGCATATCCTCATAAAGACCGTCATAGGCTCTGAAAAAAATATAGTTTGCATATCCGTCATACACCTTAAAGCCAAGCTCCGAAAGCCTACGAACAAGCTCTTTTCTTTCATTATGTATGTATTCAACGGTTTTTTCGACATATTTTCTGCATTTAAGTGCCGTAGCTCCGGCAAGCTGTGCCGGTGCGGATACATTCCAACACCCACCGCATTCCGAGCATTTTTCTATAAGCCAGTCGTTTGAGGAATACATCATTCCGAGCCTTAAGCCTGCCATACCGTATATTTTTGTAAATGCGTCAAGCACAATGACATTTTTGTTTTTCATCGCCGTTTCGAGCATACTGTGCTTTTCATCGATTACAAACTCACCGAAGCATTCGTCAACAACAAAAATAAATCCGTCTTTTTCGGCAAGCTCTGCGATTTTCTCTAATATAGTTTCCTCTGTCATAACTCCGACGGGATTTGACGGCGAGCATATAAATACTATATCCGGCTTTTCATTTTCCACAAAGCTTACAAAATCCGATTGTATACAAAAATTATTTTCTTCGCTTGTATCGTAAAAGCTGATTTCTCCACCGGACGCTCTGACCGCCTTTTCATATTCGGAAAAGCAAGGTGCCGCAAGTACTGCCTTTTTCGGCTTAACCGCAAAGCACAGACGATAAATAATATCCGACGCACCGTTTCCGCAAAAAACATTTTCCTCTGATATGCCTTTATTTTCGGCAATCGCCTGTCTTAATGCCAGACAAGATGAATCCGGATAATCAACAAAACCGTTTATATTTTTTCTGTCGGAAAGCACATCAACAACCTCCGGCGGCATTCCGAATGGATTTACATTTGCCGAAAAATCCAGCTCAATATGCTTATCGTATTTTTCTCCACCATGATTATATTTCATATAAACATAACTCCAATCGCTATAAATATAATAACAAGCAGAATTTCACTTCCGAACATAAGCCGCCATGAACGGCAAATATCGTAAGGCTCAATTTTTCTCAAATCGTCACCGATAAACGGCTTTTCGTGCCTTACCCCGAAATACCATGCGTCACCTGCAAGCCTTACTCTCAATGCTCCGGCACATACCGCCTCCGTCTGTGCCGAATTCGGGCTTGCATGCTTAAGCCTGTCCCTTTTCCATATTTTAAAAGCATTTTTCCCGTCAAGCCCGACAATATATGCTGCCAGAATCATTAGCAGAGCCGTAAACCTTGACGGTATAAAGTTCAAAACATCATCGAGCTTTGCCGCCGCTGTTCCGAAATAACGGTACACATCGTTTTTATAGCCTACCATTGAATCCATTGTGTTTACCGCTTTATAAAAAAAGCCGCCGGCCGCACCGAAAAGCATTATATAAATAAGCGGAGCCGTAACTCCGTCCGACGTATTTTCGGCAACGGTTTCCACTGCCGCCTTTGTTATGCCTGCTTCGTCCAGTCTTTCGATATCTCGTCCTACAATCATGGAAACTGCGTATCTTGCACCTTCGGTATCGTTATTTTTCAATGCCGTATACACCTTTCCGCTTTCTTTTTTAAGGCTTCCGGCGGCAATAAGCTGATAGCACCAGAAGGCTTCAAGACAAATATAAAGCACAATATTTATTCTGTACGAAATCCAAAGACTGCATATGACAACCGCCTCCGTTATCACTATAACCGATATAACAAGAAGAACGCCGCCTTTCCGCTCTTTTTTCGCATTGCCGTCACAGCTTAATCTTATTTTTTTATCCAGAACAGAAATAAGACTTCCTATATATCTTATCGGATGTGGAAAGGAATAAGGATCGCCGAATATCCAATCCAGTATAACTGCCGCAATGACTGTTATTATTCTTATCATAACTGCATTATATTCCGGCATTTTCCGTCCTCCCATTCGCAAACAAAGCCTTCTCCGTTATCGGTTATATAATCATAGTAGCTTTTGCCTTCATCACCAAGCTCAGACAAAATCGACATTATTGTTCCTCCGTGAACGACAAAAGCGGCTGTATTTACATTTTCATTTTCCAGCCAAAACATTATTTTTCTGAACTCGGAAACACTGCGTTTTTTAAACTCTGCCATGCTTTCGCCGTCGGGAAAAGGCAGTTCGCCCATTGAATCTATCCATTTCTGATAATATTCGTTTCCGTCCAGATCCGAATAATTTTTCCCTTCAAACTTTCCGAAATTACATTCATTGAGTCCCGAAAGTTCATAATGCGGTACATTTTTATAAATAATGTCTGCCGTCATTCTGCACCTTAACATACCGCTTGTTATAACAATATCCGCTTTCGGATAAGTCCTGTCCAGCTCGGCAATACCCTTTTCGCAAAGCGGCTCATCGGTAACGCCGATATATGCTTTTCTTAAATTTCCTTCTGTCTTTCCGTGGCGTATAAATATAAGCTGCATTATTTTATCCTCGTACATATTCCGCTGACAACCCTGTAAACCTCATCAGAGCTTTGTGCAATGCGTATATTGAATCTTCCGTTCAACTCTCTGAAAAGTCTTTCGTTTTTATCTATCGGAACAACTCCGTAGCCGACCTCATTGTTTATTATTACAACATTTTTATTTTCACTGATAAATCTGTCGGCAAGCTCATTCACTAAAGACTCATCAAGATTTTTTCTTATAAATCCGTCTATTCCGTATATACCTTCGGCTGAAAGCATTTCTTCCATATCCGCATTTTCGGCGTTTATAATATTTTTTATGTTTTCGTTTTTAATAACGGCCTCTCGTTTTCCCTGAAAACAGCCTCCGATATAAAGCTTCATAACGTCCTCCGTTTAAAATATACATACAACGGCAACAAGCACCGCAATAAGCAGCTGCATATACCAGCCTGCCGTATCTCCTGTAATTCCGCCGAAATTCTTATATGTATAGCTTTTATACATAAATGCCGAGCCTACGCAAACAGCTCCGAGTATTATTCCTTTTATAAAGGCATGATCCATTACATATGCAATTATCAGAACAGCATACGCCAGACTGCTGAATATTACCGCACCGTTATCGGCCGCACCGGAAACAGTATGCTGCATTCCGTCATTTTTTGCACCCTTCAGCATAACAAATGTAACTCCGCTCATGGCTCTTGCAAGGCAGAACATGGCTCCCGAAAGAAATACGTTTTCCCTGTTCACAAGGCTGACAACGGCTGTCCAGAGCATTATATAGATAATTCCATATATAACCGCAAAAGCACCTATATGCGAATCCTTCATAATCTCAAGCTTTCTCTGCGGTTCACCGTAGGAATGTATTGCATCGTTCACATCAAGAAAACCGTCCAGATGTATTCCGCCGTCAAGTATAAACGGAAGTGCCGCAAGCGTAAGAGTTCTGAATATTGACGAATCGGTTATTTTAAGCGAAACAAAAAACCACAAAATCCATATCAATCCATGAACAAGCCCAACCAGAGGGAAAAAGCACATGGTATATTTCATGTTTTCTTCCTTCCATTCTATATTCGGCATAGGAATTTTGGAGTATATCGAAAAGGTCATAATCATTGACCTTAACACATCTTTTATATTGGCATTTTTGTTATTATCTTCAATTTCGTTCACGCTTATCCTCCTTAAGCACAACCGGTATACCGCAGACAACCTCATAAACACAGTCGGCCTTTTCCGCAAGCCTTCTGTTCAAATATCCGAGTATTTCAATGTATTTCATTGTTTCGGCACTGTAAGCCTCTCCGTCGGAAAATATCTCATTTGTAACAACGACCGCATAATCCGCTTTGTCCGAAAGCGAGCAAATATCCTCTGCAAGCTCTTCGGCAAAAGAATCAATATTGTTCTTCATTCCGTTTTCATCAAACATATTGTTTCCGAGATAATTGGACATACATTCAAATATCACTGCGGTATTTTTCGTATTATCGGAAATTTTTTCGTCCGAAATTCTTCCGTATATCTCCGCCGTTTCAAAGCCCTTATCCTTCCGCAGAAGCCTGTGCCGTTCTATCCTTTTTATACATTCGTCATCATATGGTCGCATAGTGGCTATATATATTTTTTTCTTTTTTTCGCTTTTTTCAATCAGACCTTCGGCAAAGGCACTTTTTCCGCTTGACGCTCCGCCTGTAACAAGAATAAACATATGTCCTCCTATTTATTGCCGTAATCAGTATATTTTCCGACATTGATATTTTCAAAGGTTATGTTATTGGAATAAACCGCATCGGCATTATTGATAAGCGACATAAGCATTGCCGCACCTGTACCTTCGCCGAGAGCCATATCCGCATATATAACAGGTTTTAAGCCAAGCTTATCCAGAAGAAGACCGCAGGCAGGCTCCTTTCCCTTATGTGAGGCAATTACATAATCCTTTATATTCGGATTCAGTCCGACAGCCGCCAAAGCCGCAACAAGCGTTATAACTCCGTCCAGAACGACAGGAATTTTGTTTTTTGCACATCCGATAATAAATCCGGTAAGTGCCGCAATATCACCGCCTCCGACAGACGAAAGAACACCGATAACGTCGTTTTTATCCGGCTTATGGAACTCAACAGCACGTTTAACAGCATCTATTTTTCTTAAATAGCCTTCGTCCGAAATTCCCGCACCGTGGCCTGTTGCTGTTTCCGCATTGCAATCGGCAAGCACCGCACAGACAGCCGCAGAGGTTGTTGTGTTTCCGATACCCATTTCACCTATTCCGGCAATGTCGCAGCCATTCCGATAAAGTCTGTCGGCTATTTTTATTCCTTCCGCTATCGTCTTTACCGTATCGGAGCGGCTCATTGCGTTTTCAGCACATATATTGCCTGTACCGTAAACAGCCTTATGTTTTTCCACACCGTTTACGTCCTTTAACATTCCCACATCATAAGGTATTACCTTTGTTCCGGAACATCTTGACATAAGGCATACGCTTGATGTTCCCTTTGCCATGTTTCCGGCAACGATAGCCGTAACACTGCTGTCTGTCTGAGAAACGCCTTCGGCAACAACCCCGTTGTCGGAGCACATGACAGCTATATATTTATTTTTAAGACTGAAATTTTCATCGTCCTTTATTCCGGCAATGCGTATAAACATGTCCTCAAAAAGTCCGAGCCCGTCTATAGGCTTGCCTATGTTGTCCCATTTATTTTTTGCTCTTTTTTCAGCCGCCAAGCTTACCGCTTGTATTTCTTTGGCTGTTTTTAAAAGCTGATCTTCATTCATTGTTTTTTCTCCAAGCACTGCATTTATCTAAAAATGTTTCAAGCATTTTGTCATTCGACTGCATATAAAAATGCGGAAAACCGCCGTAAAAGCTATCGGTCAGAGTTCCTTCCTCCCATGTATCTCCGTTAGATACCTTTGTGACCTTAAATCCGTTGCCTATACAGTCCGTTTCATAATAATGGAAGGAATGCACCGGAAACTCCTCGCCTTTTTTTCCTATAAGACAGTCATTTTTCAGCTTAAGTCTGCCATAACCGAAGTGCACAAGTCTTTTCTGCCTTGAGCATACTCCCTTTACGGCACCGACTGTTTTCCAAACCTTTCCGTCAATGTCCGCTATGCCTTCGCTCATATACATATATCCGCCGCATTCGGCAATGATCGGCATTTTGTTATTAAAGGCATTGCGTACAGCCTCAAGCATATTAGTATTTTCCGAAAGCTCCTCAGCATAAATTTCGGGATAGCCGCCGCATATATAAAGTCCGGACAAATTTTCCGGCAGTCCTTTATCATTGACAGGCGAAAATTTTATAACCTCAACTCTCCTTTTTTCAAAGGCTCTTATGAGGTCATCATAAACAAATGAAAAAGCACAATCGCTTGTCAGTCCGATACGCAGGCCATCATATTTTTTATAATTTTCATCATTTTCTATATCTTTTTTCGGTGCAGACATTGCTATTTTTATTATAGAATCCAAATCCAGAGTTTTCTTCAGAGTATCGGCAATATATTTTATTTTGCTGTTTATGTTTTCAAGCTCATTCGGCGTTATAAGCCCCAGATGACGGCTTTCCAAAGATAAATTTTTGTCCGTAGGAATATAACCGCAGGGTATCAAGCCGAGCCTTTTAACCTCTTCCGCCGCAGATTTATACAGAACGGAGCTCATTCTATTGAATATAACTCCCTTAATATTTTCGCCCTTAGGCATATTTATAAAGCCGTTCACAACCGCCATTGCCGAATATCCGCAAGCGGCCGCATCAACAACAAGTATCACCGGAGTATCTGTTATTTCCGCCGTTTCCGCACATGAGGCTTTGTCCGAAAAGCCTATGCCGTCGAAATATCCCATTGCTCCTTCTATCACAAGAATATCGCTGTTTTTCTCTGCCTCTGCCGTCTGGTTTGCAATATACTTTTTATCGGACAGAAAGCCGTCCAGATTTCCCGTCGGTATTCCGAGAACGGCTCTGTGGAACATAGGATCAATATAATCCGGTCCGCTTTTAAATGCCGAAACATTCAGTGACCGTCTTTTAAAAAGCTCAATAAGTCCGCAAACTATCGTTGTTTTTCCAGCTCCGCTTTTTGTGCCGGCAAGCATAATCCGCATATGTTCCTCCCAAATTATAATGTTCCCTTAACAAGCCAGACAGGTGTTTCCGCTCTCATAATGTGATATTTTCCGAGCGGTTCGGCTGATGACACCGCTGTCTGCATTATTGAACTGTCTTTAATTACTCCGTCATTAATAAGCTGTAATGCCTGTCCGAAGGTTTCCGTTGTCGCACAGGAAATTACCACCCTAATTCCACTGTTTTCAAAACAGCCTGCTATTTCCGCAAGCTTTCCTTCGCTTCCGCCTATGAATACCGCAGACGGATAAGGAATATCGTTTTTAATTGCGTTTTTTATGCTTTCGGGTGCTTTTCCTCTTACAATCGAAACATTGTCGGCAGAAAATTTCTTTATGTTGGCACTTATGACCTCACAGGCCTTTTCCTTATATTCAAAAGCATATACCTTTCCTTCGGGAACAAGCCTTGAAAGCATTACCGAAACGCTTCCCGTTCCTGCACCGATATCATATATAATACTGTTTTCGCTTACATCAAACATGGAAACAACCGCATTTCTTACAGACGCCTTTGTCATCGGCGTATTGTTTCTTATAAACTCATCATCGGAAATAAATCTCATTCGGTTCTCATAATTATTATTAATTATAAACAATGACTGGAGTGAATCCGTATCGTTTCCGTCATAGCTTTCAGGTGTTGTTTCTATTATTCTTTCATCGGGATAAGACAAACGACAGCCTATAAATACCTTGACAGCACCAAGTCCGTATTCGGTAAGGTGCTTAAGTATGTCGTTCACAGAGCCGTCCGTAAGCACGAATGTCTTTTTATGTGTTCTTACGGCAAAGGCAATATTCGCACTTCTTCCGTGAAGACTGACATTATATACATCCTCCCACGAAATGCCTATCTTTGCCGACATATAAGACAAGGACGAAACTCCCGGCATTATTTCAACACGCTCGCCCAGTCTTTCTGCAAGCTTTTTTGCTCCGGAATAAAATCCGGTATCGCCGGACATAAGTATAACAGTTTTTCCTTCGTTTTTTTCTGCCTCTTCGGCTATCTTATCGGTATTGAAATGCTTGAATACCTTTGTTTTGTCGCTGATAAGTCCGTTTTCCTTGCAGGCGTCAACCATTCTTGACGCACCTATTATAAGGTCGCTGTTTCTTATTATTTCGGCTTTCTTTGATGAAATAAGGCTTATATCGCCCATACCGATACCGATTATATATATCTTTTCCTTTGGCTTTTCTTCCTTTATCTCTATTTTCTTTAATTCGGTGCTTTCGGCGCTGTTATCCATGTTTTCTCCGCTATCCCTTATAAGCTTGGCAACTGCCGCTTTTTCGCTCAAGCCTTCCTCTTTCGGACGTCTTACAACTATTACATTACAGCCGCATTTTTTTGCCGCAGAAAGCTTTTCCGCAAGGCCGCCGGCTCTTCCGCTGTCCTTGGTAACAAGTATACGGCTTTCGGTTCTTTCTATTGTGTCTATGTTTTCAGCCTCACTGAAAGGCCCTTTTCCTGTTATGATATGACTTCGGTCATATCCCATTTCGCATAAAGCGGCAACCGTCTGTTCATCGGGAAGTGTCCTTAAATATACCCTGTTTTGAAAATCATTCAGCTTTGTATAGTCTGCGGCATTTTTGCTTCCTGTCGTAACAAGAATATTGCCTTCCATACTGTTCAATATGTTTACAGCCTCTTCAAAGCTTTCGGTTACAACCGCATCATCATCTATCGGTACGCTTTCCCTTACAACTCGTATATATTCACAGCCGATTCTTTCGCAGGCAGTTCTTACGTTGTCCGTTACCTCTCTTGCATACGGGTGCGTTGCATCATAGACATATTCGAAGCCTTCATTCTTTAATACCTGTTCTATCTCCTGTTCGTCAAGTCTTCCTTCTCTCAGCTCAATACTGCTCAGACATTCCAGCCCTTCACAGCCCTGTGCCGTTGCAACAAAAACAGTACAGTTTATTCCGTAAACGTCACATACCATTGCTATATGGCGTCCTTCTGTTGTTCCCGCAAATAAAGCCATTTTCATTTTGTATCATAGCCTCTTTTCGTAAGCATAATTTTTCTTACATCATCAAGCTCGGTTGTTTTGTTTCCTATAAATACTGTTGTGAACATATCCGCCTCATAATCCTTAAGCCTACCTAAGGTCATAAGCTCGGACATTTCGCCTTCTCTTCCTATATTACGCACAACTCCGCAGGCAGTATTTTCGTCCAATGTTTCAAGAAGTATTTCACAAGCATGTTTCAAATAATCCTTTCTTACTCTGCTTGAAGGATTGTAAAGGCATATAACAAAATCGCCTTCAGCCGCCATACGAAGTCTTTTTTCTATCTTTTCCATAGGTGTGAGCCAGTCGCTTAAGCTTATACAGCAGAAATCGTGCATAAGCGGTGCTCCGAGAACAGCCGCACCCGATGCCGCCGCAGTAACTCCGGCTATCACCCTTACATTGACATTGGGATAGTCCTTTGAAAGCTCCAGAATAAGTCCTGCCATGCCGTATATTCCCGAATCACCACTGCATATCATTGCCGTTGTTTTTCCGTTTTCGGCAGACTCAAGGGCAAGAATACATCTTTCCTTTTCCTTTCTCATCGGTGTTACTATCCATTCCTTATTCGGAAAGCTGTCCTTCACAAGCTCCGCATAGGTAGTGTATCCGGCAAGCACATCGCATTTTTCCAAAACCTTATAGGCTTCTATTGTCATTCCTTCAATACCTCCAGGGCCTATTCCTACAACATATAAATCAGTTTTCAAAATCTATTCCTCTTTTCTTATCAGCAAGTGCAACCGTTACCGAGTTATAAACCTTTTTGTGCATAATCAGCTCTCCGTCGGAACAGCGTACGGCACTCCGTTCACATACACTGCCGACTCCCGTTATGCTCTGCACAAATTCCGATTCAGTAAAATCTCCTTCAACCGCTTTAAGTTCTTCGGCAGTATAGGTATAAAACGGAATTTTATATTTTCCGCAAAGCTCATTTATGCCACTTTCGTTTTTCTTCAAATCTATGCTTGAAACACATTTAAGTGCTTTTATATTCAAATCTATTTCTTTAAATGCCGACAAAACAGCATTCTCTATATCTGCAAAACCAGTGTTTTTCCGACAGCCTATGCCACAGTATATCGTTCTCGGCACAAGCTTTAATGTATTTTCAAATAAATTTTCTGTATTATTTTTATCCGAAATAACAATACCGTTTTTCGGTACTGCTTCCCATTTATCAATAAGTCCCTTCGGCAAAGCTCCCGTTACCGGATAATCAGAAACAACACCTATTCTTTCGCCTTCAAGCAGTGCCGCAGAAATTTTCTTTGCCGCCTTCATATCCGAAATAAACATATCGTTTTTTTCTGCGAAAACATCAACGGCAAAAAGGCCTCTGCCGTCGGTTGCCGTCGTTATGACAGGCTCGGCAGATATTTTTTCCGCAAGCTCCTCGGTAAGCTCATTTGCTCCGCCGATATGCCCCGAAAGGAGAGAAATCGCAAAGCGTCCGTTTTCATCAACTACCGTAACGGCACAATCAGTTCTTTTGTCGTTTACATACGGTGCAATAAGTCTTACGGCAATTCCGCAGGAAGACACAAATATAATACCGTCTGCCTCCGAAACCAATTCAGCCATACATTCGGATATTTTTCTCTTTTCGGACAGCTCACCCAATGCCGAGCATTTAACAAAAACACTGCATTCATGCTCTGTCATTTTTTCTTTTATTTTCAACGCAAGCTCATAGCCCCTTCTGCTAAAGGCAATAGCAAAAAGCCTCATATCATTTTGTACCCCTTCTGTATTCGGTCGTAAACTCTCCGTCATAAAGCTTTGAGCGTGAATATTCATTTCCGAGCACCTTTCCTACTATAATAAGTGCCGTCTTTGTTATGTTTTCCTTTTTCATTGTTTCTTCAAGCCTGCCGAGTGTTGTAACAAACTTTTTTTCATCACTCCATGACGCTTTATAAACAACTGCCGCCGGAGTATCGGGCGAATATCCGCCTTCTATCAGCTCCTTCTGCACCTTTCCGACAAGGCCGGAGGAAAGGAACAGCACCATTGTGCTCTGATGTGACGCAAAGGATTTTAGCTTTTCTCCTTCCGGCACCGGCGTTCTGCCTTCCGCCCTTGTTATTATAAGGCTTTGTGAAACATCGGGAAGTGTATATTCAATTCCAAGCGTAGCCGCCGCCGCAAAGAACGAGCTTACTCCCGGACATATATCGTATTTTATTCCGAGCCTTTCCAGCTCATCTATCTGTTCTCTTATAGCACCGTAAATAGACGGATCACCCGTATGCAGTCTTACGGTTTCCAAGCCGTTTTCTTCTGCGGAAACCATTTCGGCAATTACCTCTTCGAGCGTCATATAGGCACTGTTGAATATTTTGCAGTCTTTTTTTGTATATTCCAGAAGCTCAGGATTTACAAGCGATCCGGCATATATAACGACATCTGCATTTTCAAGCAGTCTTTGACCTCTTACCGTTATAAGATCCACAGCACCCGATCCGGCGCCGACAAAATGTATCATCGCTTTTCCTCCTTTATTTTTCCGATTATCCGTTCAATATTTCCACATGAGCATAGCTTTCCGTATTTCTCCGAAAACATGACTATGCCGCAGTTCACATTTTTTCCTGCTCTTGACGATATGTGCTTATAAGCCGCTTTTGCTATGCTGTCCATGGTTTTTTCAAATATTTTGCATTTCTTAAGCACCTCTATCATTTCATCTGTATTTATACAGTCCATTATTTTTTCTGCGGCTGTCCTGTCACCGCCGTTAAGCACCGCATGGATAGCCATTATTTCAGCTCTTCCATCTGCGACCTTTGAATGTGTATTCATTATTCCAGCGGCAGTTTTCACAAGCTTTCCGATATTTCCTATTAACAGCATATTTTCAAAACCATATGCAGAAACAAAATCCAATGTGTGGCCTATATAGTTACTGCATTTCACTGCTCCGTCGGTATCAAGTCCGAGGTATTCCTGTGCATAGGAAATTCCGTAATTTCCAGGTGTAACAAGAAGTGATTTTTTGCCGAAAAATGACATTTGCTTTATTTCCGTTTCTATTGTATCTATTATTGCCTGTTCGCTCATAGGCTCAAGTATTCCGCTTGTTCCGAGTATGGATATTCCGCCGATTATGCCAAGCTTCGGATTAAATGTTTTTTCCGCAAGCTCTCTTCCGTCCGGAACGGATATTGTAACGGTAACAGGCTTTTCGTTTCCGTTCATTGACTCCCTTACTGCCGAAAATATCATTTTTCTCGGCACAACATTTATTGCCGCCATACCGACAGGCTGTTCAAGTCCTTTTTTTGTTACTCTTCCTACTCCTTCGCCACCGGAAAGATATATGTTGTCCTCAACGAAATCGGTTTCGGCATTGCCTTTGGCAAGCCTTACCTCGGCACATATTTCCGTTCCGTTGGTAACATCGGGATCATCGCCGCTGTCCTTAAAAACCGACGCACAGACTCCGTACTTATCTATACGCTTTATATTTACCTTAAGCTCCGTTCTTATGCCCTTCGGAGTATCAATAAATATACTTTCCGGAATTTTTCCGCAAAAAAGTACCTCCGCCGCCGCTTTTGCAGCAGCGGCAGCGCAGGTACCCGTTGTTACTCCGCATCTTAACCTTTTTCCATTTTTAAGAACATAATCTCTCATGCAGTTTATTCCTTATTCTTTATCTCTTACGATTATAGTGGTAAAATATCCGGCATTCTCGTCTATCTTTTCGATACTGTCGTATACCGTTTCGGTTTCCATTGTGCAGTCGGTAACCGCTCCGGCATCAATAAGTCCGTTCTTCTCCATTTCCAAAAGCTTATGCTTTACCTCACCAAGGCGGCTTGCGGATTTCATAAGCACTCTTGTTCCTTTTACTGTGAGCATATCGTCATTGTCATATGCCGCAGGATAAATATGTATGGATTCCTTATTCTTCGCAAGGTTTATGCCAAGTCTTCCTGCAACGGCACAAAATGACGTAACTCCGTTTACTATCTCGGCATAATATCCGTCAGCCTTAATTCTCGAATGTATGCCCATATATGTTGAATACACCGTCGGATCGCCAAGGTTCAAAAAGGCAACGTCATCGCCCTTTTCCAGTGCCTCTTCAATGTCCCTAATACCTTTTTCATAGGCTTTTTTCAACACTATTCTATCCTTTGTCATAGGAACGGGAACAGGTATTATTTTTTTACAGCTTACGTTTGCGGTCTGCTTTGCAATCTGATATGCAGTGCATTTTTCTATCGTTTCCGTAGGTATAGCTATTGCACCGCATTCGTTAATAACTCTTACCGCCTTAACCGTCATAAGCTCCGGATCTCCCGGTCCAACACCGACGCCGAAAAGTCGTCCTCTAACCATTTTATTTAATCATTCCTTCTGTTCTTTTAATCAGATATTTACGGAAAGCTTCATATTCGCCGAGTCCTTTTATAACGCACTCAGCCTTTCCGCCTGCCTCTGTAACCTTAGTATAAAACGAATCTTCATTTCCCGCCATATCATTTTTTGCATGATCTCCGGCAACAATCATAAGAGGCTGAATAACAACAGGCTTTTTCAAATCTATTTTATTTATTATCCCGTCTATCGTAAGCTCACCCTCAACGGTGGCAATACGCACATTTGGCATACCGTTTTCGGCAAAGGCCTTATTAAGCTCGCTGTATCTTTCGTCTGCCTCGTGGTCTGTTCCATGGCCCATAAGTATATATTCGTGTCCTTCGTCAAAGCCGATTATTTCCCTAAGCACAGACACAAGCGTTTCGCAATCGTCACGGTTTTCTATTATCGGTTTGCCTATATCCACCGACTTAAAGCGTGTCCTGTTTTTTTCGGCAAGAGCCGTCAGCTTATTGTATTCTATTCCGTTTATTATGTTGGTCGGAACGATATAGACCTCGGATATTCCGTCGGAGTACATTTTGTCCAACGCCTCATCTGCCGACATAATGCTCATGCCGTATTTTTCATTCAGTTTGCGTCTTACGGTCGGGCTTGTATATGCACTGTAAAAGCCATATCCGCCGAAATGCTCATGTATGTCCTTTTCTATCATTCCTATGCTTTTTTCGCCGGACTGCTTATCCGCAACGCCAAAACTTACTGTCAATATTCCCTTCATTATTTATCTCCTGTTTTTTTAATTTGCCAATTGTCTCTTTAATTCATCTACCGAATATTCATAATCGGCATCTATTCCCTCGCCATGTATGTTTTTTCCGTCGGGCATAAGCCATGTGAAGGCGGTTGCATTTAGATAAAATCCATTTTTAAGCGGTATTGTTATCTGTCCAATGCCCTTTCCGAAGGTCGTGTCACCCATAAGGATAACATTATCCAGATTGCCATTCAATGCTCCTATCAATATTTCCGCCGCTGATGCCGTTTCGGAATTTTGCAATATTATTATTTTATCAAACCTAAGCATCGCATCATTCTTGGTCTTTACTGTTTTGTCAAACGTGCCGTTCAGCGTATGCTCTGAATAAATAATGCTGTCCTTATCCAAAAATATTTCGGCTATTTCTTCTGCCGAATCGACATATCCGCCGGGATTGTTACGCAAGTCCAGAATAAGATTCTTATAGTTCGTAAGCTTATCCACATTATCATAAACAAACTCCGATGACTCATCGGTAAAATTGGTTATGTTTAAATATGCCGTATCACAGTTATAGGGTGCAAACCTACAGCTTGCGCCTATTGCACTCTCTCTTTCGCTACTGTAGGTATATTGATAAGGAAGATACAGATATGTATAATCATCACCGCTTATTTCATAAAGCTTATCAATAAAAACGCTTATAACCGCATCGTCAAAATATTTTCCGATATCGGCATTTTCCTCGTCAAGCTCCCAGTCTACAAGCTCTTGAAGGCTCGACTGATATATATATGTTTTTGTAAACATTGTCTTAAACGCAATATAATCAAAATTTGAATATATTAAAAAACCGAGAACCGTCGCAAGAATGATTGTTAAAATCACAAATACGTTCCTTGTTTTTTCTGCCTTTAAGAGCTTTTTCTCGATCAGATTTATATGTTCGGTTATCTGCTCACCATTTTCAAAAAGTAGATACTCGTTGTTTTCTTCGTCAATATATGTATTCATAAAATCACCGCCAATACTTTTTATTGAATTATATCATTGCGATATGAATATTTCATTAAAAATAACGTAATTTTTTAATTATATTGGGGCTTTTGCCCGCCCTCCGCAAAGCTTTAAAAAGTTTTTGGTATTGAATTTTGAATTTAGTATTAATTAATATAGCCAAGGGGTAACGGGGGACAGAAGTCCCCGGTATATTAATTACTTTCGTAAACAAAAGCGTTTTTTAACCACCACAAAATGGCAGAAGCATTTCGCTACACCCCGCGACTTGTAGAGTCGCAAAATAATTGTAATATTACTGATAAATAAAATATCTATTTTCTTATTAATCGCACGTGTGCCGCTCCGTCCTCTTCCGTAACTGCGGCATTAACTCCGTAAACCTCTTTTACGGTCTTTTCGGTAAGAACGTCATTAGGCTTACCGAAAGCATAAATCTTTGAGCCCTTCAGTACAAGCACCTTATCGGCATATAATGACGTAAGGTTCAAATCGTGTATAGACATAAACACACCGAGATTTTTATTTTTTGCCAGATCCGTTATGAGTTCCAGTGTAAACATCTGGTTTTGCAGGTCAAGACTGCTTGTCGGCTCATCAAGAATTATTATTTCCGGCTCCTGTGCCAAAGCTCTTGCAATAAAAACTCTCTGGCGTTCGCCGCCGCTCATTTCATTAATATTTTTGAAAGCAAATTTCTGCAAATGCAGTTTATCTATAAGGTCAAAAACAATGTCCTTATCCTCTGTTCTTATTCTTCGTCCGGCAAAGGATATCCTTCCGAGCATTATTGTGTCAATTACGTTCATAGAAAACACATTATTGTTATACTGCGGAACATATCCGATTTTTTTTGCAACCATCGCCGGTGTCATGTTTGCTATATTTTCTCCGTTTATTGTGATTTTTCCGCTGCTCGGAGTAAGTATATGGTTTATACATTTCAAAAGCGTTGTTTTTCCCGTACCGTTGGGGCCCAAAAGGAATATGCTTTCACCGTTATTAAGCTCAAAGCTAATATCCGAGAGTATTTCTCTTTCTTTATTATAGCTGAAGCTTACATTATCAACAATAAGACTCATTTATATATTCCCCCTTTTGCTCTTTAAAATAAGACTTACAAAAAGAGGAACTCCAAGGAAGGAAACAACGATACCGACCGGAATACTTACCGGCGAAAGTATTGTTTTTCCTATTGCATCGGATGCCATAAGCAACATTGAGCCTGTTACGGCCGAAAACGGTATAAGAAACTTATGGTCATTGCCGACAAGCATTCTTGCTATATGTGGAGCAACAAGACCAACAAATCCTATAACGCCTGTAAAGCTTATTACAGCCGCAGTCATAAATACCGACATTGCAAACATAAGCGTTCTTATTCTTTTTGGATTTAAGCCCAGTGTTTTCACAAGCTCATCATCACCCGATGCCATTGCATTAAGGCGGAGATAATTCACCATTATAACAATCGAGCATATAAGAACAATTACTCCGGAAAATGCTACATCCTTCCAGACCGTTCCGTTGAAGGTTCCGAATGTCCACTGTACAACGGCAGCAAGCTTATGCTCCTGTGCAAAGAACTCTATTGTCGATGTAAGTGCACTGAAAAAATAATTCAGCGCTATACCTGTGAGTACTATTGTTTCCGCACCCATACCGACTTTATTAGCAATAGCGTACACAACCGCCATACATAATATGGCGGCTGCAAATGCACAGAGTATAATACCTAATTCGCTTCTTAAGAATGCTCCCGATGCAAAAACAATGCACATGGAAGCTCCAAAGGCTGCGGCAGAAGAAATACCCATGGTAAATGAACTTACAAGCGGATTTCTTGTAACTGCCTGCATGGCGACACCTGAAACAGAAAGTCCCATTCCGGCAACAATGGCTATGGCTATTCTCGGAAGACGCATAAGAACGATTATCTTATATGCCTTCATATCCTCGCCTATTCCTGCCTTAATGCTTCCGTTAAACCATGCGCCTATTGCCGAAACAACCTGCGAAAAGCTTGTATCGGCAACACCGAGTGTAACAAAATAAAGTCCGCATATGAGCATAACAACTATGCTAACGATAAGAATTATTATCTTTTTTCTGTTATTACTCTCATATTCTTTTCTGATATCATAAGACTCTGTATTTTTCATGATTAATCCTCAAATGTATATGCAGGATATGTATGTCCTTCAATGTAGTCAAGCTTCTGATATTTTTCAAGCCAGTCTCTGAATACTTCTTCAGGATGGAGATCGGGAAGAAGATCGGGATAGAGGAATTTAGCGATATACATACAGCCTACAAGCTTTGATGCACCGCCATGAACATAGTGTGAAAGAAGAAGAATGTTATCGTTCTTTACAGCGTCGATTTCGTCCCAGCCCGGTCTGCTGATAAGCTCTTCTTTAATTGCCTGATGCTCCTCAAGTGTAGGAGGATAGTATGATGAATACACATCGGGTGCCGAAACCTTAACGATATATTCGGGATTTGCGGCAATAACTGCCTCTGATTCAACCTCTACGTTCTGTGAATCTTTAAATACGTTGTCTGCTCCTGCGTATTCAACCATGTAATAGAAGAAGTTTCCGGGAATTGTTGTGTTTCCTTCTCTTCTGTATTCAAAGTAAAGTGTTTTCTTTTCAACACCTTCGAGCTGTTTATTGATGTAATCAAGCTTATCCATGAAGTAATGCTTAAGCTCGTCAGCATTTTCTTCCTTGCCGAATACCTGTCCTAAAAGGTCGCAGCTCTTTTCAAACTGATCTGTGTAGTATGCGTCACAAACAACAACCTTGATTCCGAAAGGCTCAAGCTGCTGTTCAGCCTCTTCGTATGTACCGTTTCCTGTGAGGATAAGTACTTCGGGAGCAAGCTCAATGATTTTTTCGTAATTAAGCTCTTTCTGGCTCTGTCCGATTACCATGTCTTCCGTAAATTTGTTTTTCCAAGATTCTTTATCCTGATAAATGTTATAATCAACACCTATTACGCAGTCAAGTGCGTCAATAGCGTTGATAATTTCTGTGTTATAAGCGTTTGCAACAACAGCCTTTGTTACAGGGTCGGGAATCTCAACCTCACGGCCGATGCTGTCGATAACAACCTGTGTTTCGCTTGCTGTGCTGTCGTCATTTGTGTCATCTGCCTTTGTTTCTGTTGTGTTTGATGATGAAGAACATCCTGTCATTGCCGACATAGCAAAAATCATTGCTAAAAGTAAAGCAACGAGCTTTGTGATTTTAAAATTTGATTTCATACATTACCTCCAATAATTTAATTTAAAAGTTACTGTTTAAAAATTTTTATGTCCCTTCAATCACTCCTTTTTGTGCAGTTAAAAATGGGCATAAAAATAAGAACCCATCTTCAATCCCCAAGATTTGCATTCATAATAATCTGTTAAGGCAGGTCTCCTGGCTTCCCGTCATCCTAATATGCTTTGTACCTTCCCAACATACGTCAGTGGCTAACCGAAACGGTTAAAAAGCAATTCGTCAGAGTTACAGTAGTGGGTGCTGTTACGGATTTTCACCGTATTCCCTATTCTCTTTTTGTTACAAAAGCACCTTAACATACATATTAAATTATTGTGTATACAAATTTATTGTATTACGTAATGTCTGTAATGTCAAACATTATATAATTAAATCTGACACATTCTCCAAAAACAAAAAGCCGCCCCTAAAGTGTAGCAATACACCCGGTGCGGCCAAAAATTTTTATGTAATTATGCTTTATGTTCCTTTGCTTCGGCAATCAATTTTATAACTTCTTTGATTGTATAGCCTGATGTTAAAATAACCTCGTTAAGCTCTTTAAGCTCTTTATCCTCCAACTGTTTTTCAAGCTCGTTTATATCCTTTTCAACCTGCTTTAATTCTTCCTTAAGTTCTTCTTTTTTAACCTTTGCTGCCTCTAATTTTTCTTCTAATGTCTCATCTTTAAATGTTGTCATAACTATCACTCCTTTTGCCCATTATAATAGTTATTCGGTGTATATTTTTCAAGTATAGTTTCTAACAAATATGAATCAATAAAATTGTGCAGTTTTGTATGATATAAGTATGTTCTTTGTATATTCTGCGTAAAGTCGTTTTTCAAAGTTTAAATTTTTTCATTTTCGAAACCGCCTGTATAAAATATTATGCCCCTTTCATCAAAAATAAAAGAGGCATACAAATTTTCAGTTTTTATATTTTCAAATTAATTAAAATATCCGTAACCGTATTTTTTACCGGCACCGCCATTTGGTTTGATAACAAATATAAGCACAATACCAAATATTATAAGCAATCCGCTCAATGCCTGGCTCACTCTTATCGGGCCTCCGAGAAGATAAAGGCTGTCGGTTCTCAGACCTTCAATCCATAGTCTTCCCAAGCCGTAAAGCACAAAATACATCGGAAGTATTCTTCTTTTAAGCTTTCCTTTTTTCCTCAATGTCATAAGTATTATTATGACTCCGACATTCCAGAGTGCCTCATACATAAATGTAGGATGCACCTGTATATATTCAACTCCGTTCACCGTTACCGTATGAGCAAGAATGTCATCTGTCAAATTTCCGCTTGAAACCTGACTTAGCTTATATCTCATTGCAAAAAGTCCGTCTGTATATCCGCCAAAAGCCTCTCTGTTAAAGAAATTTCCGAAACGTCCTATTGCCTGTCCGATAGGTACAGACGGTGCAATAACATCTGCCATTGCCCAAAAATCCAGATTTCGCCTTTTTGTAAAGAATATTCCGAATATAATCGCCGCAATTATTCCGCCGTATATCGCAAGACCGCCTTCACGCAGATTGAATATATCCATAGGATTATCCTTATACATCTCCCATTCAAATATTACATAATAAAGTCTTGCACCTATTATACAGAATATAATCCCGTAAAGCATAAAATCGGAAATATCCTCAGGATTTCCGCCGATATTTTTCATATATCGCATTGCAATATATGTTGCCAGTATTATTCCGCCACCTATCAATATTCCGTACCAATATACATCAATTCCGAAAAGCGAAAATGCAACACGATTCAATGAATTTATCTCTATTCCTAAATTCGGGAACCATACATCAGGCATATTAATTACCTCCGATACAAATTTTGTGGACAAGTACAATCCGTAAAACCGATTTTACCACATATTCCCGAACAATACAAATTATTTGCCGCATATTCCCGTTCCGCATACATTCTCTGTCTTTTCTGCGGCATAATAAATATCTCTTTCTCTTATTGATTTAATCATTGATATTATCTCCGGTGCCGTCAGCCTTTCCTTATTCCATTCGCTTTGTGCTGTTATACATATATGTGTATCGTCAAGTGCCTTCATTACCTCTCCGAGCACTCTTTTTACCGCTCTGTCAAAGGCTATGCTGTCCACTCTGCCGCCGTAAACAAAGCTTTGCAAAGTTCTATTTATTATTTTGACTATCTCTTCCGGTTTTTCCGAGCAGCCGCTTACGGTAAGTATTCCGCCGTTTTCCGATATATATGCCACAGACGGAGCTTCGGTGCAAAGACCTTTTCCGCTCATTTCGGCAAATGCTTCCGAGCTTTCCGAAAACAGCATATCACCGAGTATTCTATATAAAAATCCGGCTTTAATTTTTCCGCAGCCGATATTTGCCGGAAAGGCCGCCGTATATGACGGAACATTATTACTGCCGGCTACTTTTTTTGTGCCGCCAATAGCATTATATCTTCGGTTTATCCTCATCATACTGCTGTTTTCCGTATTTATACCGTTCTCGGTTATTTTTATTATTCTTTCCGCATCTACATTTCCGGCACAAACGACCGTCATATTTTCGGGAGTATAGAATGCCTTATGGAATGTATAAAGTGTATCGGCGTTTATTTTTTGAATGCTTTCAACACTTCCGGCTATTTCCTCCGAAACCGGACTGTTCGGATAAAGCATCGACAATGCCGCAAAATATGACTGCCATGCCGGATCATCTGCATACATTTTTATTTCCGAGGCTATTATTTTCTTTTCCGTTTCAAGCTCATTGTTTCTGAAATACGGCTTTTGCACAAAATCCAAAAGTAGCTTAAGACACTTCTCAAAATTTTCTGCCGTCCGGAAATAGTAAACCGTTTTTCCGCTGTCGGTAAAGGCATTGGATTCGGCACCAAGCTCTGTGAATTTTTCACTGACACTGCCGTAGCTCTGTTCAAACATTCTGTGCTCGACAAAATGAGCTGTTCCCAAAGGAACAGAGTATATTCCTCCGTCAAGCTTAAACTCCGTATCGCATGAACCGGCATTGAACACAACTGCGGCTGTTTTTATTTTTCTCTTTTTAGGTATTGCATACAGCTTAAGTCCGTTTGAAAAATGCTTATATATTGTTTCATAATTTGTTCCGCAATCAAGCCTTACCACCAACTCACTTATCTCCTTTCTGTGCATAAAGTATAAACTTGCCTTTATATTCAAGTTTATTCAACGCCTTACTTACATCATTTGTAGAAATGCTTTCTATCATTTTCTCAACAGGAATTTTTTCGATTATTCCGAGAAGCATGGAATTCATTGTTTCATTCAGCCTTCCGGTTCTTTTATCCGCTGTTTCTCCTTCGGCTCTGATAACAGCATTTTTCGCTTTATTGACCATAGTATCGGTTATTTTTGTACTTCGTATGCTGTCCTCAATAATCGATGCCGCCTTTTCCTCACTTCCGACTTTTATTCCGGCATCAATAATATAAACCATTCTGAACCGCATAAGCCTTCCGCCTATATAATAGCAAAGTCCTTCCTTCTGCCTTACGCTGTCATAAAGTACGGAATCTCCCGAACCGCATAATATTTCTCTAAGCACCAACGCCGTATAATAATCCTTTCCGTATGGCTCAAGGTCTGATGTATAAGCCATTGCGATACGGCTCTGGTCTATGCTTCTGCCTTCGCTTTTTTCGGCACAGCCGGCTGTTATATTCATATCATCAGCCTCAAGTTTCTGTGGATTTCTTCTCTTATAAACAAGCTGTTCGGCATAATTAACAGCCGTTTCCTTATTAATATCACCGCTTATGAATATATCCGTCGGTGCCTCTGCCTTAATTTTTCCGAAAAGCTCATTTACATCATTTACTGATATATTGCTTATATCCTCGGCATATCCGTCACAATGTACCGAAAAGGAATCATCGGCGTATACAATATCTATAAGCCTTTCAATGGCTGTTTCTGCCGCCGAATCATTTTTCTGTTCAAGCCTGTTTTTCAATCTCTGTTTTGCCTGGTTCAGCATTTTTTCGTTTATTCTGCACTCAACACATTGTCTTAAAAGCTCAATACCGTTTTTAAGCACCTTTTCGTCTGCCGCTTTATCTGATATGCTTTCAAAATTAAGTGCAATAAGCTGTCTGCCGCCCTTCTGTATTATCTGTGCATCAAAATTCGCCCCGTACATATCGGCAAGTCTTTTATCCAGCTCGGTTCTGTTGCCGTCCGGACCTGTCTTCAGACATTCGGCAATAAGCGACACTGTTGTTGCTGTTTTTTTGTCCGCACTTACCGTCCATACAAGCGATACAAAATTTGTTATAAAATCTGTTTCATAATAAAAATGCAGTCGTATGCCTTCCGATACTTCAATATACTGCATATTTTTTTCATTTTCGTTCATCAAAACAATCACCTCATAAAAATTGTTTCCCGAAAACATGGAGTATATTCTTGTATACAAGCCCTATTAATGATAGAATTATTTAAAATAAGTACGAATGGAGAAATAAAATGGAAAACGACAAAGAAAAATTTAAAATAATTGAAAAATTAAATGCAAGAATACAGGCTTTAAGCCAACACGAGGAGCTTAACTCCGATGAAATGCCGATGACACTCCAGATGAAGGCATACTTATATGATTTTTCTCTTGAAGACAAATCAATAACAATTGCATTTCCAGTTCAGAAAAAGCAGCTTAATCCCAATAAATCAATGGTCGGCGGACTTATTGCCAATGCTGCCGACATGACTTGCGGACTGCTTATGTTTGCCCTTGACGGCTCTTCAATCGCTCCGACGATAACAATGACAACAAATTTTCTTAATCCTATTTTCGAAAACGACACATTGCTTATGACCGCCAAAATAGAAACATGGGGCAAGCGAATCGTAAATATGTCGGCAAGAGGCATTTCCAAGGAAAACGGAAAAAGCATTGTTACCGCTACGGCATCATTTATAAGTCCGGAATCCTTCAAAAAGCACTAAACAAACAAAACAAAACTCCTTCATGTGATTTACCTCACATAAAGGAGTTTTGTTTATTTAAGTATCATACACATTTTATGCCTAAAAGGCTAAATTCAGCAGCAATTTTACATACATAAAATAAAACTAAATGTAAAAAATTATCGCTAAGCTCATTGTAAGCATTATATAACAATTCACTTAACATATTATCAATTTATTACTATGCTGTATTAAAATCTTGATATATATGTATACTTTTATTACCTATTCTTGAATTCCGGTTTTCTTTTTTCCAAAAATGCCTTTACTCCTTCGTTCTTGTCCTCACTCGCAAAGACCATTCCGACAGCATTAACCTCTATGCCAATGCCTGTCTTCAAATCAACATCAAGGCCGGAATTAATGCTTTCCTTTGCATATTTAAGAGCTATACTCGAATGTGAAAGAACATTCTTCATTTCTTCAAATGCTTCATTAACAAGTTCATCGGCTTTAACAACTTTATTGACAATTCCTATCTTTTCGGCATCATATGCAGACAGTTTTTTACCAGTAAATATAAGCTCCTTTGCCCTTCCGCTGCCTATAAGCCTTGCCAATCTCTGTGTTCCGCCGCCACTCGGTATTATTCCTATATTCAGCTCCGGAGCACCCAATACTGCATTTTCAGATGCAATTCGCCAATCGCAGCATAATGACAGCTCAAAACCACCGCCAAGTGCAAATCCGTTTATCGCACATATAACAGGTTTGCTTATATCAGCAATCTTGCTGAACGCCTTATTGGAAAGTCTTGCAAACTCTCTTCCTTCCGCACAGCCCCATTCAAGCATTTCGGAAATATCCGCACCTGCCATAAAGCTTCTGCCTTCACCCGTAAGTATAATACCTCTTACGTTATCATCTTCCGCAAATCTATCAAATAACGCTGTCAATTCAGCCGTCATTTCGGTATTAAGTGCGTTAAGCTGTTTCAGCCTTGCAAACTTTACAACAGCAATGTTATCTGTTATTTCCACATTTATGGTATTAAAGCTGTACATATTGAACTCCGCCTTTCTTTTATATGGTTTTTATTTAATTATATCATATCAAACGTTATTCATGTAATTAAAAAAGTGCCTAACTGTATTAAACAGTTAAGCACAAATTCACAAATTACAATATTACATATAAATACACCGCGTATGCCGCAAGCATAGCAATACCCTGCACCTTTGACGCTTTTTCTCTGATAAGCATAGGTATTATTGCAAGAAGTATTATTCCAATACATACCGGAATATCTATTGCTATACTCTGTGCCGAAACAGGAAGTCTTTGTCCTGATACGGCTGAACAGACAGGAAGTATAAGTGCAAGGTCGATTATGTTTGCACCGAGAATATTTCCGATTGAAAGATTTGATTCTTTCTTAGCAATAGCTGTCAAAGTTGTTACCAGCTCAGGAAGTGATGTTCCGACAGCAACAAGAGTTACGGCGATAATTCTTTCGGGAACACCGAGAAGCTCTGCTATTGCACTTCCGCTGTTTATTAAGAACTGTGAACCAATAACGATAAGTGCCGCACCTGCAAGGAATTTTATTACATGTGAAGCAAATTTTTTCTTATCCACAGATTCTTTTTTATCTGATGACATATCCTTCTTTGCATCTCTTACATTTCCGACCATTGATATAACAAATATTGCTATAAGTGCTATTGAGCCCCATATACTTACACTGCCGGTATAGCATGAAAGCCAGAGTACAACAGCGGCCGCCGCAAGAAGAATACACTGACGCATATATTCTTTTCTCTTACAGACAACGTGCATAAACAGCATTGCCACAGCAAGTATAAGACCTGTGTTAGCTGTTACCGAACCGACCGCATTTCCGACAGCCATATCATTTTTACCTTCAAAAGATGCCATGGCAGACACAATCATCTCCGGCAATGTTGTTGCAATACTTACAATCGTTGCTCCGATAATAAAGGTAGGAATACCGAATGCTCTTGCTATCCAGCTTGCCGCATCAACAAAAAGATCGCCGCCCTTTACAACGCAGATAACTCCGATTATAAAAATCAGTACAATTACAAATACATTCATAAATACACTCTCCCGTTAATCAATGCAAATGGCATAAAAAAAGGCCCATCTGCAAACCAATAGTTAATTGCAGATAAGTCTTGTCAATTACAGCTATACCAGACAGCTAAACCGTCAGTATGTTGGCACAGCAACGTCATGCGATGACTACTCCCTTACCAGTTTTTATATATTATCATGTCGGTTATTTTTTGTCAACAAATCAAACGCGAAAAATCGCTATTCTTAGCTGTAATTTTTCTGTTTCAGAACATTTCCGATAATAGATTTCCGTAAACTCACATATATTATGCACGTAACTTTATATTTTAAAACATTACTCAAAAACAATGGGCGTCGTCACGACGCCCATATATGCACCGGGCACCCCTTTGACATACGCCCATGGTCCATCTTATTAATTTAATCAGTCAATATGGATAATTCTGTTTCCTACAAGATCCATCTTTCCGCTTAAATCCTTTGACATATCGGAAATTGCTCTCACATGGAAATCCCATACGGAATAGTTTATATTATTATTGCCGTATGAATATACAACCGGAGCCTCATCTGCATCCATATCCTTATCCGTTACTGTGAATGAAACATTTCCGGTTTTATTTTCGGTAAATGTAATTCTTACGGGAATATACGCATAATCCTTTGATGTTATCATAAGCGCATGTTTGCCTTCATATATTCCCCATGAACATTCGATTGCACTGTCAAAGTCATAAGCAATATCAAAGTTTCCGCTTGCCTTCTCATCATAATCCACAGGAATTATAAGCATACCTGTATCGCCTACATAAAGCTTATCATATTCCTCATCATTTTTATCGAATATAAAAATTCCATTTTCTTTTTCAATTATGCTCTGTTTTTCCTTTATTTCGGAAATTATATTTTTATAGTTAAGACCTTTTTCCGAAAGCATATCATCGAAATTGATAAGTGCCTTTTCGCGGCTGTCAACAACACGTACATTCACCGTTGTTCTGGAATGATTTGTTGACGCAAATCCGGGATAGTGCATAACGATTCCCGACGTTCCTCTGTCGTCCGCTGTTATGAAAAGAGCAGCCTTTCCGTCCATATATCCAAGCTTTGCCTCGCATACGTCCTTATTTGTTACTTCCATTTCAATAACCTTATTAGGATCGGCATTAACAGGAAGAACTATTGTTTCATCCGGAAGAAGATAAATTGTATCAAAAACGGCCTGAGGTGCTTCGGAATAATCGCTGTTATACTGCGATTTAGCGGCATTTGCGGAATAAACCGAAACAGTTCTCGTCATTGCATTCCATGTAATATCAATATCAAGTCCTTCCGAAATAGCTCTGAGCGGAACATAAACTCTTGAATCAACAATAACAGGTGCAACAGGAATTTTCTTTTCTTTTCCGTTGACCTTCATAATGTCATTGCCTACCGTAAGCTCAATATTTGATGAACCTTCGTCAACAACAACCTTCTGTTCATCTTCCTTCCAGTCTACTTTACACGAAAGCTCTTCGGCAATAAATCTTACGGGAACAAGTGTATAACCATCCGAAATTTTCGCCGACGCACCGTTGATAATTTTTCCGTTTACATAAATAACCGCATCGGAATTCGTTACCGTACCGGCATAAGCATTGAAAGACATAAGCACTGCAAATGCACCGGCAACTATATATTTAAAGCATTTTTTCATCTGAGAACCTCCCCAAAAAACGCATGACTGCATAAAAATAATGTTAATATAATCCTATATAAATAGTAATACATTATTCCTCAATTTTCAAGCAAAAACTAATGAAATTGACAATAAAAAATCGTTAATTTTCACAGTCAGTTTCCCATAAAAATTATATACGGTTAATTCTCAAAAGTTTTTCTTTCGTTTTCTCTCATATAAACTCATATCCTAATGAAATCAGCTTATTTTTAGCATTTTCAAAATTTTCCGTTTTAACCAGCACGTAATCCGTATTGAAGGTTGACACAACGAAAACGCCTATTTTTTCCTCTGCAAGTGCTGCCGATATTTTAGATATTATGCCTATAAGGGAAAAATCAAGTGTTCCTTCTATTCTGAAGGCCGTCCAGCCGTCCTCTCTCTCAATGCAATCCTTAGGAGCCCTTTTCTCAGAACATACCAGAGAAAGCTCTTCGTCTGTTTTACCGAAAAAACAATATTCATCACTGAAATCTATTTCATTAATATTTTTTACCTTACATACGGTAAAGCTTTTATTAATCTTTTTTAATATCATATCAACACCTTATTTTATGTCTATCTGACACATCTTCATTGTTGTAAGTGCCGCCTCATGGCTTTCCGGCGTTACTCCGGCACAACAGCCTGAATCAACCGAAATATGTACCTCCGGCATTTTTGCTTTAAGAAGAAGTGCATTTGAAACAACACAAATATCCGTACAAAGTCCGACAAGCTCAATCTCTATATCTTCGCGACCGCTTATTGCAAACAATATATCCGCAAGGTCTGTACTGCCAAACGTAAGCTTTGTTATCACTTTGGCCTCCGGCATAGCCTCTTTTACTTCATCTCTTATCTTCCAACCTTCCGTATCCTTTATGCAATGCTCGACAGGAAGATTTTTACCTTCGGACGTTTCAAGATAATTCGCAAAATGTGTGTCCATCGTTGCATAAATATTCTGCGGCTTATATTTCTTAATTTTTCTGACAACAGCCGGAACAATGGCCTGTGCCTCCTTTGTTCCCAGTGAACCGTCAATAAAATCATTCTGCATGTCTATAACAACAAGTATTTTTTCCATAAATATTACCTTCTTTCTTTATTGCAAAAATAGTAGCACCGCAAAAACCTATTGTCAACATTTCTCATGCAATGAAAATTGCATTGCATACGGCACTTAATAAGGTTATACTAATAAGAAAAAAGGAGCTGTTATAAATGAATCCATTTAATCTTGATATAACCAGAATAGTTAAATACGTATGTATGACAATCGTTGCAATCGTTTCCGTTTCGGTCGGCTGTGCAACTCTCGCAAGAATAGCCGAGGCTCATTTAGAGGCAATATCCGATAAAAACTGGGACGATGAAGAATAAAACGGCTTTTTTAATATAATTGAACTATACTAATTTTTAACGGAGGACAGCTATGGTTTTTTACTTCACCGGAACCGGAAACAGCCGTTATATAGCCGAAATAATCAGCAAAAGACTTGATGACGACATAGTTTCTCTCAATGAAAAAATCAAACAAAATGACTACTCGGAAATTCATTCCGACAGACCTATTGTATTTGTATTTCCGATATACGCATGGCAGATGCCTCATATTGTAAGAGATTGCATAAAAAAGGTAAAATTTTCAGGTACAAAAAAGGTATATTTTATTGCTACCTGCGGAGCCGAAAGCGGAAATGCCGTTCATTTCATAAAAAATCTGTGTTATGAAAAGCATCTGCATTTTATGGGAATTATGACAATTAAAATGCCCGAAAACTATATTGCCCTTTTCTCTACACCGTCAAAAGAAAAAGCTGCGGAAATAGTTTCAGCCGCAAAACCAAAGGCTGTAAAAGCTGCCGGATATATTCTCACAGAGCGTTCCCTTCCCTGCGAAAAGCTCATTTTTATTGACATTGCAAAAAGCTCATTTATAAACAAGTTTTTTTACAATCATATAATAAGTGATGAAAAATTCTTTTCAAAGGACAGCTGTATTGGCTGTGGAAAATGCGTACAGGTCTGTCCTGCAAATAATATAACACTTGAAAACAATCGTCCTGTATGGAACGGAAACTGTACACACTGTATGGCATGTATTTCTTTCTGTCCTGTTGAAGCAATAGAATACGGAAAATCGACAGAAAAGAAAAGACGCTATTATATTAAGGACGGTGAAATACATTGACACTCGAAACTGACAGACTGATTCTCAGAAATATAGTTGATTCAGATGCAGAGGATATTTTCGATTATTCACATAACGAAGATGTAGGTCCCAATGCCGGTTGGAAACCACACGAAAATATAGAAGAAACAAAGCAGATAATCAATGATGTATTCAAAGACGAGATAAGTGTATTCGGAATAATACTTAAGGACACAAAAAAGCTTATCGGCACAATCGGGCTTATTGCCGATCCGAAACGCGAAAATCCCAGAGCAAGAATGCTCGGTTATGCTTTAAGTAAAGATTATTGGGGACTTGGCATAATGACCGAAGCCGCAAAATCCGTAATCAGTTATGGATTTAAAAGTCCCTGTACCGATATAATCACATGCTGTTGTTATTCATACAACAAGCGTTCCCGCAGAGTTATTGAAAAATGTGGTTTTGTCCATGAAGGAACACTCCATGACGGTGAAATGCGTTATGACGGTGAAATATTCGATTTGGAATGTTTTGTTCTCAGCAAATAATTATTTATTTCAACAAATTAATCTAATATATTGACTTTAAAGCAACGTAGTTTTATACTTAATAATGTTTCAGGGCGAGGTGCAATTCCTCACCGGCGGTAATAGACACAATGTGTCTGAGTCCGAGGACCTGTTATTACAGGTTGATTTGGGTGCGATTCCCGAACCGACGGTATAGTCCGGATAAAGGAACAGAAATATGCGTTCTTTGTGCGTCCCTGTTTTGGTATGCACTTTTTTATTGTTTTTCTGTGCCTCAACTATACCACAATAATATTTTTACATAATCGGAGGTTTAAAACACAATGGAAAGATCGGCAAAAGTAAGAAAACTCACTACAATGGGTATGATGGCAGCTGTATCAATAATTCTTGTTTATCTGATACATTTTCCAATATTCCCGGCAGCATCATTTCTTGAATATGATCCTGCAGACATTCCTATATTTATCTGTACATTTTTATACGGACCTTTAAGCGGATATTTACTTACAGTAATTGTGTCATTTATTCAGGGCTTTACAGTAAGCTCACAGAGCGGTATTATCGGAATTATGATGCATATTTTCGCAACAGGCTTTTTCACAATCGCTGCCGGAAACATATATAACCGCAACCACACAAAGAAAAACGCCATAAAGGCTCTTATTATCGGAGCAATCGTTATGGTTGCTTCAATGTGCGTATGGAACATTATCTTTACACCTATTTTCATGGGTACTCCCAGATCAGTCGTTGCACAGATGATTGTTCCCATAATACTCCCATTCAATGTAATCAAGTCCGGAGTTAATTCATTTATTACATTCCTTATATATAAGAAAATTTCAAACCATATTCCTCACGGAAATGCACTTAAAGACTGATACATAGAAACAGGCTGTGGAAAATTCCACAGCCTGTTTTTTATACCTTTATTCTATCAGCAACGTCCTTACTCAGCGCTACCTGCTTTCCGTTTATGCCAACAATAACATTGCCGAAAAAAGATGAAACAACATCAACATCCGCTCCCTGTACAATTCCCATGTCGGCAATAAAATCTTTGCTGACATAATCGCACAAAATCCATTTAATTGTATACAACCCATACTTAGATACATCTGCCAATGAAATCATAAAATCATCTCCCCAACCATAATAAAAACGACTACATAATTATAATTGTTCAATCCCTTTCTTTTTATTTAATTATTTTATTTCCGAAATTAAATATGACCAATCCGGCTACTATAAACGCTCCGCCGACAATCGTTGCCGAGGTCACACTTTCTCCTGCAACAATAAACGCTATCAATGACGTAACAAAAGGAGTAACAAACATATAATTGCTAACGGACGAGGTATGCTCCGCAAGCGAAAAAGCCTTTGACCATGTGCAGTATGCAACAGCCGATGAAAACACTCCCAATATAAGTATATTCCAAATCTGGTTAAACGGCATTCCCGGAAGCTCATTTAAGGCATTCGGCATAAACACGCACATGAACAACGCTCCCCAGAAAATACTGTATGCCGTTGAGCAAAGCGAAGAATATGTTCTTGTAAGTCTTTTCTGGAATATGTTATAAAGGCTCAACGCAAATGCCGCTATTATCAGATAAAGTATTCCTTTATTTACCGAAAGTCCGCCACTCAAAACCGTAAGCACAAGAACGCCTATAAATGAAACCGCAATGGCACAATACTGCATTTTTGTAAGCTTTTCTTTATAAAATATTCTTGCAAGTATCGCCGTCATAATCGGTGTTGTTGCAACAATAACACTGCTTGTTGATGAATTTACCGTTCTTGAACCGAGATTAAGCATTGTCGCAAATGTAAAAAATCCCGTTGCTCCTGAAAGTGCAAACCAGATCATGTCCTTAGCCTTAGGCGGCTTTATTTTCTGGACAAGCACAACTATAAGCATTGCAAAGGCCGCAACAGCATATCGCAGAAAGCCTATTGCAAAGGGTGAAAAATATTTCAAAGCAAGTCTTGTATTAACATATGCAAGCGACCAGAAAAATATGGTTGTCATTGCATACGGATGGAAGCTCTTTTTAAAACTCATTTAAGCTCACCAACCTTTTTGATAAGCTTTTCATATATATTCTTACGCATCCACGGTTCGCTTACCTTCTCCATTGCAGTCTTAACATCAAACCACGCAACGCCTTTATTCTCATCTGCTTTTATATGCAGTTCATCATTTTCGTCTGCTTCAAGAAGATATGTAACATTCAGATGCAGATGCGAAGAAACATATTTTCCACGCTTGATATGTCCGTCAACTGTAAGCACCTCTATCGAAAATATATTATCCGAAACAGGTCTGATGTGCTTTATTCCTGTTTCTTCAACAGCCTCTTTTATTGCAGTATGAAGAAGATTTTCCTCTCCATCGGCATGACCGCCTGTCCATGCCCATGAATCATATATATTATGATAAATCATAAGCACCTTGGTTCTGTCTTTATTGACTATCCATGATGATGCGGTAAAATGTGCAACGGTGTTATCTCTCAAAAGATAATTATTGCAGTTATCCATAAACGAAAGCATAAGTCTGCGGTCATTTTCCTCCTGCTCACAACATGGTATATATTCTTTAATTTTCTCGTATAACATAGACTTACTTTCTCCCATACCATTTTTTGTTGTTTTCCACAAGCTCGTCAAATGTAACCGGCTTAAAGTTATTTATATCCACACCGCAGTTAAATGCATCCGGAAGATAATCCCTTATTATCGGAAAAGCCTCTGTTGTTCTGCTTGAATGGATATGTCCGTGTATCAGATAGGATTTTTCCTTATGAAAATGACTGCTTCCGGGCCATTCCAGAAGCGGATAATGGCAGAGCGTAAGAAAAGCGTCGTCCAGAAACATATACTCTATGTTTTTTACCGAAACGAAATAATCCTTGTAATTCGGTGTTTTTCTCATCCAGCCGAAATCATGATTTCCTATAAGAAAGTGCTTTTTTCCCTTAAGTCTTTTTAAGTAGCATTCCGCATTTATCGGCGGACCGCATACAATGTCGCCGAGTACATATATATCGTCATCTTCTTCAACCGTATCGTTCCAACGTGATATTATATATTCATTCATTTCATCTGTATTTTCAAAGCCACGAATTTTTCTCATATCATCGTGGCACAAATGCAAATCCGCAGTAAAATAAAGCATAAAAATCAACTCCATATATTCTTTTTATTATACATCTTCAATTAAAAAATACTATATCGGAAAAGTCAATAAAAAAATGCCGAACAGCTTGTGCGGCTCGGCATTTATAAAACTCAATATCATGATATTTATATAATTATTCACAAAACCATATGTGAAAATATCACATTAGAGATGTCTAACATATTCATATAAGTCTAACATTTATTACATTAGTTTTCTATTGATTTCCTAACCTCATTCTCATGGTTAAACAGTGTACAGCCTCCGTTATGTACCTTTTCATTCCTGCTTATATCCCGTACATTACTGAAAAATCTTGATTCAAGCACTTCTTTTATCGAACAGCTTTTCATATTATGTACGGAAAAAGGCGAAAACGGACATGGTTCGGCACTTCCGTCCGGTGCTATATGGAAAAAGCCTCTTCCTGCCGCAAGACAGCCTTCCATATATTCCTCATCACCGGGAAAACAAAGTATTGTCATATCCTTTTTGATTTTTTTAAGCCTCTGTGTTTCGTTGTTGAGCCATTCGGTATCCTTATGAGAAAGCACAAGTCTTTCCGTACCCTTTTCAGCCGGAACATACTCAACATAGAAAACAACTCCGCAGCCTTTTTCTCTTAATTCATTAAGATATTCCTCCGTTACGGCATTGCAGAGATTTTCCGAAGTAACCGTTACCGACACGGCAAAAAGTATTCCTCTCTCTTTCAACTCGGCCATGGTTTTTGCTATGCTTTCGGCAACGCCTTCTCCTCTTCGTATGTCTGTTTGTGCCGAATCGCCTTCCATACTTATTACCGGAATCATATTTCTGTTTTTATCGAAAAATTCAATATATTCATCATCTATAAGTGTTCCGTTTGTAAATACAGGAAAGGCTATATGCTTAAACTCTGCCGCTGTATTTATTACATCTTTTCTTATCAACGGCTCTCCACCGGCAAGAAGTATAAACGAAACACCAATTTCGTCTGCCTCGGTAAATATCTTTTTCCATTCCTCGGCTGTCATTTCATCATTTCTTCCGCCTTCTGTGCACATTCCGTCTGCCCTTGCATAACAGCCGATACAATGCAAATTACATTTTGAGGAAATACTTGCAATAAGAAACGGTGGAATATGCAGACCGTTTTTCTCGCTTTCCTTTCTCAGCCTTGACGCTCTTGCAAGCGACGGCACAAAACCGGAAATAAATTTAATGCCCTTCAGATTATTGAGATAAAACGCCGATACGGTAGAAGAAATCGACTTAATACCATGTTCCATATAGCTGTTAAGCTCCATAAAAATCACCCCATTATATTTTCTGTCAAAATATCAATAAACTTAACTCTGTCCTCTCTGTTATACAGATCCAGACCACAGTAGTTTTTTGTTCCTTCAAGATTCAAACCTGTTGACTGCAATGGTATTATTATCTGCATAGCAATTATTTTAAGCTCAAGCTCTGTTTTGCTTTCTCCGAAAATCTGTTTCAAAAGCGGCAGTAATATGATTTCCGTTGAAAAATCACCTTCGGTAAGACATCTTTTTATCAGAAACTTTTCTATCTCCTCATATTTTATTGTTAAATCATAAAATCCGTTGAGCATTGCTTTAAAGCTTTCCTTTTTTGGTTCGGCAAGGCTTTGGGATATTTTTTCCGATGCCTCTTCCGTCATTATTTCCGCAAGTACATCACCTATAAGCTTATCCTTACTTCCGAAATGATAGTTAATAAGCCCGACTCCAATCTCCGCCTGTGCGGCAATGGCACGAACTGTTATTTTATTAATATCAACATCTTTCTCTATCATTTGCCGTACCGTCTGTATTATCTTTTGTTTTGAACCGTCATCATTTTTCATTATATCACCTGTCCGTTTTATTTGAACACGTTCAAATTGAACACGTTCAAATTGAACATGTTCAGTTTATACCTATATTTAGTTTCTGTCAATGCTATCTTAAGATTTTCGTAAAAACTTAATTATATGTTTATGATATTATAAAATCAAATGGAGGTAATATATGAAAAGAATATTTAAAATAATTATAATCGGTATTTGTCTTGGCATTGTTCTGATAATAATAAGAAATCTGTTCCAAATAGACGAAAGTGTATTTATGAAAGGATATATAACAGCAGCTATATTGGTAATAATGGCGGCAGTTATCATAAATATTCTGTACTTTATGTATTACCGCAAAAAAATAAACAATGCTGTTGAGCTTTTCAATTCCGGCAAAACTCAGGAATTTATATCCGAACTGAACGAAATGCTTAAAAAAGCTAAAGGAAAAGGAGTAAAGAATCTGATAAACCTCAATCTTTCAGCCGGATATATAGAAACAAAGGACTATTTATCTGCAATAGAAGTATTGGAAGCATTATCTGAAAAAGAACTTAAACCTGAAAGAATAAAGCTTGTTTACTACATAAATCTCTGTGATGCTTATTTTTACACATCGGAATTTGATAAACAGCTGGATTTATATAACTCACAAAAATCACTTTTTGACAAATACAAAACCGACAATATATACGGCGGAAACATTGCCGAGCTTGATATACTTGCGGCAATAGCCGAAAAAAGATATTCGGACGCAAAAGAAATGCTTGTTGCCGCCGCAAACACATGGCATGAGCCAAAGTTTGCTGATTCCTTCAAGCAAATAGGTGAAATTCTTTCAAAAGCAGAAATACAAAATAATTAACAAAAAATATATGAACATAACAAAAGTGCATTCATATCACAAAACGATTTGAATGCACTTATTTTTTATTATTTAACTATTTTGCCTGTTTTCTTTGTGGTTGTTATGACCTTCTGCGTTGTAACAGTCGGTGTATTCGATGTTCCGGAAGTATCGGTTGATGACGTATCGGTATTTGAACCGCTACCGGATTCTGTGATACCGCTGTCGGTTACCTCAAACGTAAGCGTTATATCCTCTCCCGGTGAAACGGTTTCACCTTTTTTAGGACTCTGGCTTACAACAACTCCGTTTTCATCACCGTTTATTACCGCACCGAGTCCGGCATTCATTATTGCCGCAACAGCCTCGTTATAGCTCCTTCCGAGTACGTTGGGAACCTGAACTGTATTATCTTCTCCAGCAGCCTTGGTTACATAAAGGATTATTGTTGAACCTTCCTGCACTTCCGTTCCGGTGTGAGGTGCAAAGCTTGTTACCTGACTGCCTTCGCCAACAACCTGATAATTAAGATTGTGGTTTATAAGATATGAAATAGCTTCATTTGTTGTATATGTTGTAAGATCATCAAGAACAACAGTATTTTCCTCTGCCGCCTTTGAAGATGTAACCGCCTCAGTTTTTTCTATGCCGAGATATTTTATAATGTTTTCAAGCAGTCCTTTAAGCATAGGTGCCGCAGATGCAGAACCTTCTGTATATATTGAAGGTTTATCGATAATAGCGATTGCTATAATCTGTGGATTATCAACAGGAAGAAATCCGATGAATGTAACAGTATATTCTTCATTTGAACGGATAGCCTGCTGTGCTGTACCGGTTTTACCACCGATTGCATAGCCTTCGATTTTTGCCTTATTACCTGTACCGGTATCAATAACCGCCTGAAGATATTTTCTTACGGTATCGCTTGTTTCCTTACTTATTACCTTTCTCGTAACGGTAGGGCTTTTTTCATATGTAACATTTCCGTTTGAATCAATAACCTTGGAAACAACATACGGCTGCATAAGGTTACCGCCGTTTATAACGGCAGAAAATGCGTTAAGCACCTGTATTGATGTACAGTTAAATGACTGACCGAAACTCATTGTTGCAAGGTCAACAGGGCCGATTGCGTCCTCACTGTAAAGAAGCGTTGATGCCGATGCTTCACCCGGAAGATCTATTCCGGTCTTTTCACCAAAACCAAAATCTCTCTGATATTTATAGAAAAGATGTACGCCCATCTTCTGTCCTATATCCATCATTGCTACGTTACATGAATTGGCAAGAACATCTTCCACTGTTTCCGTACCATGTCCGGATTTCTGCCAACAGCTTATTTCTCGGTCATATACCGTTTTCTTACCGCCACAGTAGAATGTATCTGTTTCGGATATAACTCCTTCATCAAGAGCCGCCGCAACAACCATCGGTTTAAATATAGATCCCGGTTCAAATGTATGAGAAATATTGAAGTTTGTCCAACTGTCATAAAGATAATTAAACTGTTCCTCATCGGACATTTCACTCCACTGTGATGCAAAAGCCTCCGTTGTATTAACCTTTGTAGGATCGGAAGGATTATTGGCATCAAAGGTCGGAGAATCCGCCATTGCATAAACCTCGCCTGTGTTCGGGTTCATAACAAGAACAGCCGCATGCTGTGGATTGTAATCGACAATGGCCTTCTGAACTGCCTGTTCGGCATACTGCTGTATTGTATAGTCCAATGTGGTTACTACGGTTGAACCGTCCTGTGCATCTATCGTCTGTATAACGGCAGAACTGCTTCCGTCATATGTTTTAAACTCTCGTCCGTTTACACCGGAAAGCTCTGTATTATATTCGCTCTCCAGTCCCCATGAGCTATCACCTCGTATAAAACCGATTACATCGGCCGCAACCGTTCCGAGCGGATAGCTTCGCTTTGTATCGGCTCCGAAAACTATACCTTTAAGCTTATAGCTTTCTATCTGTTCCTTCTGTTCACGGGAAAGCTTCTTTGCGAGCACCTTCCAATGGGTATCTTCTGCCGGTTTTCCGTTAGCATCAAGAATTGTATAGCTCTTAAGTGTGTTATAATCAAGGCTTACAAAATCAAGCTGTGAAAGAGTTGTAAGCGTTTTTTCTATTTCTTCGGAATCATACTGAACAAGCACTCTTACGTCCATAACAAGGTCGTAAACTCTTGTGGAGACCGCAAATGCCTGATTATTACGGTCAACTATCGATCCTCTGTTGGCAACTATCGTTGAATCGTAATTTTCCGTCTGCTGTGATTTTGCCGCATTTTCGTATTCTTCACCCTTTACGATTTTAAGAAAAGCAATTCTTAAAAACAAAACCGAAAGAAGTACAACAGCAGCTAAAAGGATAATCCTTTGACGTTTTATCCTTCTGTTTTTCTGTATTCTGTTTTTTGACAACTTTATCAATCCTTTCGGACGTTAGAGAAAAATTCTTTAACAAGCTCCGCATCTACCTTAACATTATCCTGTGAATCATCATCATACTGAACTGTGTAGCTCTGTTCGGGTACAGTTATTGTTCTTATCTGATAACTCTGAGGTTCCGTCATTCCAAGCTCATTAATTGCTCTGTCCTCGATATATTCAAGATTAATCGTATCACTGATTTCAGATGAAAGAACAATGTTCTCATTCTGTATTGTACTAAGATCATTTCTTAGCTGTTGTATTGAATATCTCATTTCAGCAACGGAAGAAACTCCTATTATGGAAACAATACAGCCGGCACAGAAAATAACGGCGGAAGCCGCAAGCATAACAAGCTGTTTTGCATTAAGCCGTGCCTCTGCTCTTTCCATCTTTATTCTTTTTTTACGTCTTTCTTCCATTAAAATACGTTTATTTTCTTCCTGTATTCTTTTTTCAAAATTTATATCATAAGCGGCTGTTCCTGTATTATAACCACTATATTTTTTTCTTTCCGAAAAATCTGTATATGCTATTTCTCGTTCACGCATATTTACAGCCCCCAAAATTATATTTTCTCAAGTATTCTGAGCTTTGCACTTCTTGATCTTGGATTAAGCTCAAGCTCTTCATCGGAAGGAAGTATAGGCTTCCTTGTTATAACCTTTCCGTCCGGTTTTTTTCCGCATACACACACCGGAAATTCCGGCGGACATACGCACGGATTTTCATGTCGTTTCATTGCGTTTTTAATAATTCTGTCCTCAAGCGAATGGAATGTTATTATGCACAGCCTTCCGCCGGGATTAAGTGATGCCACCATATCGTCAACAGTCTTGTCCAATATGGCAAGTTCTCCGTTTACTTCTATTCTGATTGCCTGAAAGGTTCTTTTTGCCGGATGAGGACCGTCACGCCTTGCTCCCTTGGGAACGGCTTTCTTGATTACCTCAACGAGCTCATAGGTTGTTTCAATAGGCTTTATTGCTCTCTCCTGCACAATGAACTGTGCAATTCTTTTTGCCCATTTTTCCTCACCGTATTTAAAAATAATATCGTTAAGCTCTTTTTCGCTCTTTTCGTTTACGACATTCCATGCGGAATATTCATTTTCACGGTTCATTCGCATATCAAGAGGCGCATCGTGCATATATGAAAAACCTCTGTCTGCCTCATCAAGCTGATATGACGAAACACCAAGATCCAACAGAAATCCGTCTGCCTTTTCAATGCCGAGATTGTCAAGCACTTCTCTTACATTATAAAAATTGCTGTGAACGGCAGTAAAAACATTCTTATACGGTTCAAGTCTTTTTGATGCCGCCTGTATTGCGTCTGTGTCCTGATCTATTCCTATAAGACGGCCCGTTGTAAGCTTTGCGGCTATATGACTGCTGTGGCCGCCGCCGCCCAATGTACCGTCAACATATATTCCGTTTTCTTTAATATTCAGTCCTTCTATACATTCGTTCAAAAGAACCGATATATGATTAAATTCCAAAATTTATCCCTCCGTAAGAGTCAGCGGCAATATACCGTAACAGCTGTCAATCAGATACCGAAAAGTCCCATTGATTCAACAATACTGTCATCAAGGTTATCGGGATTGCATTCTGCCTCCCAGTTATCCTTGCTCCAGACCTCTATCTTTGTTCCGACACCGGCCGAAACAACCTCTTTTGTAAGTCCGGCATGGTTTCTTAAGCTCTGCGGTATAATTATTCTGCCCTGATTATCTGTGTCACATTCGACAGCTCCGGACAGGAAAAAACGTGTAAATCGTCTTGCATTGGCATTGGCAAGCGGGAGCTCACGAAGCTTATTTTCGAAAATCTCCCATTCGCTTCTCGGATATATATAAAGGCACTTATCTATTCCTTTGGTCATAATAAAATGTTCACCGAGCTCTTCCCTGAATTTTGCAGGCACAATAAGTCTGCCCTTTGCATCAAGGCTGTGCGAATACTCACCTATGAACATTTTTATCACCTCCGGAAACAAATTAATGACCTGTAATGCCATGCAATAGATTAGCTTCACCCTAATCTGCCTCATATACACCACTTTTCACCACTTACAACCATTATATAAAAAAGAAGCTTAAAAAACAAGTATTCACCAAACAAATTATTTATTAAAAAATTGCTTATATGTACATAATTTTTAGTCATTTTTGTCTGACATTTTCTATATCAAATCCAAATAAACTTACGCCGTATTTTTTGCAATAAAATAAGGATACAACCTAATAAAAGGCGTATCCTTATTTAATAAATTAAATTCATTTTATTTAAATAACAGCTCTGCTATATGCTTTGTGTTCATTCCGCCAAGCTCAAGTCCTTCATGGCAATAATGACAGTAGCACACAACCGTATCCGTTGTAAACTGTTTACAGTAATCCTCCATTATTTTCTTCTGCTCTTCCGGAGTATGCGGTTCAAATTTTCCGACAGCACCGTCAACATAATGCTTTGGTGCAAGAGTAGGATTTCTCTTAGGCTGTGGTTTGTAAAGCGATATTCCGCAGAAAGCGGTTTTCTCGAAATTGTCCTTAAGCTCCACAAATTCAATATTCATCTTTTTAAGCAGCTCTCTTACAGCCTTCTGTTCATCAATTCTTTCCTTTGCTCTCCAGCAGTCCTGAATTGTTACCTTCATTCCGCTGTAATCGGGATAAACAAATTTATCATCGGAAAGTATAAGCTCCCAAAGCGAAGGAACTTTAACACCGGGTTTCGTTTCTTCTATTATATTTGAACAGTTATGGCAGAGTGAATACACCAGTATCGCCGGCTTTAAAATCCGCACAATCCGGCAATGCAAGCCAATCTGGACGGTGTTTTTCGGGCACTCTCTGCGCAATCTCGTCAAGCTTATAATTCGGAACACAGCAACGGACAATTGTCATGCCGTATCTTTCTCTTATGTACTTCTGGATTTTGGCACTTATTTCAGGAAACTTAGGCGTAAAAACACAGCTTGCAATATAATATTCACTCATAATCATAACCTCCTAATATAATATTTTTATTATTATAACACATAAAAAAACCGCAGAAAATAAATTCCGCGGTTTATATAAAAATATTCTTTATATAGCGGAAAGGTTCGGAAAACAATAGTCATGACTTTCATAAACGAAAGTTGCTTCGCAACTTTGCCATCTTGCACAGTCAGTGGTTTTCCAAGTGAAATCCGCCGATGGAATGAGCTATTCACACTTCTGTTTAAACAAGTCGAAATTCTGATTTCTCCTTAGTTTTTTATGCTCCGAAGTTGCCTCTGAGTACTGTCTGATAATCGCCCTTTTCATCCATTGCGCTTACCAAAACGTGACCGTTTTCCCAATCTGCATATACTATACATACATCATAATTACCGTCGCCGTTAATGTCGTAAACGCCGTTTATAACTATATTCTGGTTGTAATGCATATAAGCGTTTTCCTCGCCGCCAAAAGGTCTTATTTCGCTGAAAACAGGCTTTGCACTTCCGTTATCGTCCACAAACAATGCAACGGCATAGCTGCCGATTCCGTCAGTTTCCTTTGTTCCGTCCTCAACAAAGCTGGGAACATAATTTTCATTCTTAGGTGTGTTTGCCGCAACGATCTGTTCAAGCTTTCCATCGCCGTCAAAATCAGCCTCAAAGCACTGTGTTAAATTAGGTGCTGTTGTAATTCCGTTCTTTTCAAGATATTCTTTAATTGCATTTTTCGAAGCTTCGCTTGGCTTAGCCTTTGTATTTACGTTTTCAGGTGCAATGTTTTTGTCTGTGCTTACAGATACATTGTCAAAGTTGTCGTTATCGTATGAAAAACGTGAATAGAATGCGTACTGGGGGAAGTCAAGCTGTGCTAAAGCACTGTCCTTATCAACGGGCATTTTAATGCTTCTTGAGCCATCCTCGCCCTCTGTCGAAAAGTTGTCCATACCGTCATTGCCATATCCACCGTAATAGATAAGCGTATCACCCTTGCCCTCAAGCTCCTCGTTGTACCACATATTGTAGCCATCGCCAGAAAGAACCTCTCCTATTTTATATTGATGTCCACTGTTTTCGTCCATATTTCCGTCCACATCGTTATGAGATACCCACTGGCCGTTTTCCCAGCTTCCTGCAAGTATTCCACCTACAAAGCAGTATACCGGAGCCTCTCCGTTTCCTTCGGTTTTATTTGCCGTGTTGTTTCCATTATTCGCTCCCGAACAACCTGTGATTGCAAGCATTGCCGCAACAACCGGAATAATAATTTTTTTCATTTGGTTTACTCTCCTTTCATTTTCCTTATTTTAACCGCATAAATCCCATTAAACAATATACTTATGTAAAACGAAAGATAAAATTAAGAAAATATTTTGCTATAAAACCCGTTATATATTTTAACAATAAAGCTATTCCATTAAACAGCTTTTTAGTGTATAATACTGATATAAGATATTAAAATAAATACAAAGCAACTTCTCTATTATATATATTGCATAATTTAATCAACTACGTTTTGCACTTGTTTCACAATCAATTTTTGTACACAATTTAAATTTGCGTCATTTTGTACTTTTATAGAAACATATTTTGTTCAACCTGTATAAAGTTTGATTTAAGTCTTTTTTTGTGTTGACTAAATTCAAATTTGGTTTATAATTTATTTAAGTATTAAGTATCATGTATACATCATACTTTGATTTTAAAAATTATTTACCTACTATATGGAAAGGAGACATAATATGAAAACAATTAAGCTTCCATATTACAAAGAAACAGTTGACCTTCACATTGACGAGGCCAATTTAAAAGCAGTTGTAACAGCAAAAATGCACGAATACAAAGCAGCTAAAGGCGAGGCTGAGCTTGTTGAGGACGCTCTTGATAACCCTATCGGCTCCAAAACTCTTACTGAGCTTGCTGTCGGAAAGAAAAACATCGTTATCGTTACAAGCGACCACACAAGAGCCGTTCCCAGCAAAATTACACTTCCCATTCTTCTCAGAAGAATCAGAGAAGGTAATCCCGATGCAGACATTACAATCCTCATCGCAACAGGCCTTCACAGACCTACAACAGAGGAGGAACAGCGTAAAATGTTCGGCGATACTATCGTAGACAACGAAAAGATCGTTGCTAACGACGCTTTCAATCCTGAACAGTTTGTTAAATTAGGTGACCTCCCTTCAGGCGCAGAATTTTATGTAAACAAGATTGCCGCTGAGGCAGATCTTCTTATAACAGAAGGTTTCATTGAGCCTCATTTCTTTGCAGGCTTCTCTGGCGGAAGAAAGAGTATTCTTCCCGGCATCTGTAACTCAACAACAGTAAATGAAAACCATTGCTTCAAGGCTATTTCAAGCCCTTACGCAAAGACAGGCGTTCTCGAAAACAACCCTATCCACAAGGACATGGTTGTTGCCGCAAGAACAGTAAACGTACAGTTTATTCTCAATGTTGCTCTTGATGCAGAGAAGAAAGTTATTGCCGCATTCGCAGGCGATCTTGAAAAGGCACATGAAAAAGGCGTTGAATTTATCCGCAGTCTTTCACAGTGCGAAACTATCCACGGAGATATCGTTGTTACATCAAACGGCGGATATCCTCTTGACCAGAACCTCTATCAGAGCCCCAAGGGAGCTTCAACAGCTGAGGTTTATGCCGGCGATGATGGTGTAATCATTATGGTTTGCTCATGCTGTGACGGTATGGGTGGTAAAAACTTTGAAAGACTTATAACTCTCGGTACTCCCGAAGAAATCGACGAATATCTTTCAAAGATTCCCGCAGACCAGACTATCGCTGAGCAGTGGTGCCCTCAGATCTATTCAAGAATACTCAAGAAACATAAATTAATTCTTGTTACAACCTTCCTTGACCCTGAGCTTGTCAAGAAAGCAAATATGATTCCTGCCAAAACTCCCGATGAAGCACTTGAAATTGCTTATCAGATAAAAGGCAGAGATGCTAAAGTAGTAGTTGTACCTGACGGTGTCAGCGTACTTGCAGTATAAAATCCTAAATAATGAAAGGAGTAACAAAAACATGAGTCTTAATTTAGCACTTAAAGTTACAGATTTAGACAATGTTGCAACCATCTTTGCAAATGGCATCACAGACGGAACTGAAGTAGAAATCCGTGACAAAAAAGGTCAGTCTGACTTTACAAAGGTAATCGGAGATGTACCCTATGGCCACAAAATCGCCGTAAGAGACATCAAAAAAGGCGAGCTCATCATCAAATACGGTGAAGAAATCGGTATCGCAACAAAAGACATCAAAAAAGGCGAATATGTTCATGTTCATAACCTCGACAGTATGCGTGGACGTGGCGACTGGAAAGATTGATTTAATCCGAAATTAAACAAATGCAACTATATGCACCTACGAAAGGAGACATTAACTATGGAATTTATGGGTTATGTACGTCCCGACGGTAAAGTCGGAGCTCGTAACTATGTAGCAATTATTCCCAGTGTTACTTGTGCAAATGACGTAGCAAACGCTATTCATCGTCAGGTACTCGGCACTGTAACATATTTACATCATCAGGGCTGCTGTCAGCTTCCTCCTGATCTTGAAAGAGTAACAGATACACTTATCAGCATCGGCTGCAGCCCCAATGCTGCCGCTGTATTAATCGTAAGCCTTGGCTGTGAAGGTACAGACCATGAGCGTATGGTTAAAGAAATTTCCGCAACAGGAAAACACGTTGAAATTATACACATCCAGGAGCTTGGCGGCGTAAGCAAGGCTATCCAGGTTGGTACAGACATCGCAAGACAGCTTGTTATTGAGGTTTCCGGACTTCAGAGACAGCCCGTTGACGTATCAAACATCGTTATGTCAATCAAATGCGGCGGTTCAGACACAACAAGCGGTATGGCATCAAACTGCGTAATCGGTTATGTTGCAGATAAACTTGTTGACCTCGGTGCAACAGTTATCTTCGGTGAAACAACAGAATTCATCGGCGGCGAGCACCTTCTTGCAAGAAGAGGTGTTAATAAAGAAGTCGGCGATAAGATTTTCGAAATCGTTAACAACATGGAAACAAGAGCAAAATCTCTTGGCTGTGATATGAGAAAGGGTCAGCCTACTCCCGGTAACATTGAAGGCGGTCTTTCAAGTATCGAAGAAAAATCACTCGGTGCTATCATGAAATCCGGTACAAAACCTATCCAGGGCGTTCTTGAGTATCCCGAAAGAGTTACTAACCAGAAAGGTCTTTGGATCAAGGATACTCCCGGTCGTGAGCCTGAAATCCTTACAGGTATGGCAGCAACAGGCGCTCAGTGTATGATGTTCTCAACAGGACGTGGAGCTCCGCAGGGATTCCCCAGCATGCCTGTTATCAAGATTTGCGGTAACCCCAATACATACACAAGAATGGAACAGGATATGGACATCAATGCCGGCTTAATTCTTACAGGTGACAAGACTATCGACCAGGTTGGCGAGGAAGCTTTCGCAAGACTTCTTGACACATTAAGCGGAAAGATGACTAAGAACGAAGCTATCCAGTACTGTACATCAATCGATATTCACTGTCTCGGACCCGTTATCTAAGCATATTATTCTCTTAAATAAATGAAAATTGCCCCTGCAAGTTTACTCTGTTTTTCAGTTTTTTAAGCTCACAGGGGCTTTTTCTTGCCATAATACAGCAATAAAAAGCCGGTACAAAAGTATTATAAAATTATTATATCGGATAAATTGCTTTTTTATAAAAACATAGTTTTGTCAAAATATAATATTAAAAACAATCATAATAAGCAGAGTTTTTATTCATTACGCTATATTGTACTTATTTTAATACTTTATACCGTTTGAATTTTAATGTTGACAAACTATTTTTTAGTCTTTATACTTAGTGTCAATTCAAACACTTAATTTCAGCAGACTATAATTCACGAAAGGAGATCAATCATCATGTTCAATACTATGTTCGCAAATGTCATTATTAGCATTATTATCCTCATCATTGATGAGGCTATTTGTGTTGGTAAAAAGCGAATTGGTATTAATATGACGGCATTGATTTAAAGCGAATTACTTTTACGAAGCCCTCACAGCCAATACGCTGTGAGGGCTTTTTTGTTTTCAAAATTACATGGAGGATTAAGGATATGTTTTTAAAAGGCAGTGAAATAGTTATGGAGGTTCTTCTGGAACAGGGAGTAGATACGGTTTTCGGTTATCCGGGAGGACAGGTTTTAAATATATATGACGCATTATACAAATATCAGGACAGAATTCACCACGTACTTACCGCTGATGAACAAGGAGCGGCTCATGCGGCAGACGGTTACAGCCGAATAGGAAAAAACATCGGCGTATGTATCTCCACCAGCGGCCCCGGAGTAACAAACCTTATGACCGGACTTGCAACAGCCCATGCAGATTCAATACCGATGGTTGCAATAACAGGAAATGTTCCTACCGAGCTTCTCGGAACCGACTGCTTCCAGGAGGTCGCAACAATCTGTTTGACAATGCCGGTAACAAAGCATAACTTCATCATCAAAAACATTGATGACCTTGCCGACACAATCAGAGAGGCATTCAGACTTGCCAAAAGCGGACGTCCAGGACCGGTGCTTGTGGACATTCCGAAAGACGTACAGACAGCAACAGTTGAATACACACCACAGCCTGCTGTTAAAAAAGATTGTCCACCCTGCCCTTCCACAGAGCTTCTTAATGAGGCAGTAAAGCTGATAAACGAAAGCAAACGCCCTATCCTCTATTGCGGAGGCGGAGTTATAAACGCTGACTGCTCCGAAAGCGTAACAGAGCTTGCCGAAAAGGCAGACGCATATGCGGCATTCTCAATGATGGGACTTACGGCAATGGACAGCAAAAGTCCACGTTATCTCGGAATGAGCGGTATGCACGGATCATACGAAGCCACAACGGCACTTGATAAAGCCGATGTGATAATCGCCGCCGGAGTAAGATTTACCGACAGAGCAACAGGAAACAAAAACAGATTTGCGGAAAATTCAAAAATAATCCATCTCGACATCGACTACGCAGAACAGAGAAAAAACATCAACTCATATTTAAATATATGCGGTGATTTGGAAGCCTCACTAAAGTACCTTACAGAACACATTGAACAAAAAAACAATTTACAATGGCACACAGAGGTTGAGGCAATGAAGGAAGTAAGCTGCACAAGACCAAAAACAGATAAGCTTCTTCCCGAAACAGTGCTTGCCACAGTAAACAAATTTGCGGCAGACGACACACCGGTAGCAACCGATGTAGGTCAGCATCAGATGTGGACAGCACAGTATTACAAATTCAGAAAGCCGAGAACATTTATCACAAGCGGCGGTCTCGGAACAATGGGATTTGGTCTTGGCGGTGCAATCGGTGCCTGTATGGCATCGGGAAAACAGACAGTGCTTATAACAAGCGACGGCAGTTTCGGAATGAACTTAAACGAGCTTGCAACAGCAGTTTCGCAGAACCTTCCGCTTGTTATAGTAATAATGAATAACAAACGTCTCGGAATGATAAGACAGTGGCAGACAAGATTTTACGGAAACAGATTTATGGCAACCATACCGGACAGAAAAACCGATTTTGTTAAACTGGCAGAGGCCTTCGGTGCATACGGTATGAGAGCAGAAAACGAAGCCGATCTTGAATCGGCAGTCAAAAAAGCTTTTGAACTGAAATCAACGGTTGTTATTGAATGTTTAACGGACAGCAATGCAGATGTCCTTCCTATGATACCACCCAACGGTTCAGCAGATAATATAATGTTACAGTAAAGGAGTTGTTTAAAATGAACAGTAAATTCGCAGTTTCACTTATGGTTAAAAATCCTTCAGAGGTTCTTACAAGAATTTCCTCACTTATGACACAGAGAAATTTCGTTATTGATACCTTTTCTCTCGGCGAAACAGAAAAATCGGGATATGCAAGAGTTACTATCACAATTAAGGGCGATGAGCATCAGAGAGAACAGCTCCTTAAACAGCTTTCAAAGCTCTATGATGTAAAAAAAGCCGAGCTTTTAGAGCCGGACAACACAATAATGCGTGAGCTTATGATAGTAAAAGTAAATACCTCCGGCAGACTCAGAGAGGTTCTCGACACAGCCGCTGTATACAAAAGCAAAATACTTGATATGTCACCCAGCTCTGTATGTATGGAGCTTACAGGAGAAACAGGAAAGCTTGATGCCTTTCTTAACTGCATAAGAGATTACGGCATACTTGAATGCTGCCGAACAGGTCTTGTGGCACTCGAAAGAGGTACAAACTGTCTCTTTGACACAGCAACAGCATAATTAAATATGTTAACTATATAAATGAAGAAATTTTAAAAAAAATAAATAATTAAAAATCTATTATATAAGAAAAAGGAGAAAAATTATTATGGCTAAAATGTACTACACAGAGGATGCAGAAAGAAAATATTTAGAAGGAAAGAAAGTTGCGGTTATCGGATACGGAAGCCAGGGACATGCCCATGCGCTTAACCTTAAGGAAAGCGGTTTTGATGTAAGAGTAGGTCTTTACGAAGGCTCAAAGAGCAAAGAACGTGCGGCAGCTGCCGGTCTTAAGGTTATGAACACAGACGAGGCTGTTAAGGAAGCCGACCTTGTTATGGTTCTTGTAAACGACGAAACACAGGCTAAGCTTTACAACAACGACATCAAGCCTTATCTCAAAAAAGGTGCTACACTCGCCTTTGCACATGGCTTCAATATCCACTACGGACAGATCGTTCCTCCTGCCGATGTTGACGTTATCATGGTTGCTCCAAAAGCACCCGGTCACACAGTAAGAAGTACATATCTTGACGGCTTCGGCGTTCCTATGCTTATCGCAGTATACCAGGACGCAACAGGAACAGCAAAACAGACCGCCCTTGCCTATGCAGACGCTATCGGTGGAACAAGAGCCGGCGTTCTTGAAACTACATTTAAAGAAGAAACAGAAACAGACCTTTTCGGCGAACAGGCAGTTCTCTGCGGTGGTGTATGTGCCCTTATGAAGGCAGGCTTTGATACACTTGTTGAGGCAGGCTATCAGCCCGAAAGTGCATATTTTGAATGTATGCACGAAATGAAGCTCATCATCGACCTTGTTGTTAAAGAAGGTATGTCATTCATGAGAAATTCAATCAGCGACACAGCCGAATACGGCGATTACACAGCAGGCCCGAGAGTAATCACAGACGAAACAAGAAAAGCAATGAAAGGAATACTCAGCGACATCCAGCAGGGTAACTTTGCTAAGGAATGGATACTTGAAAACCAGGCAAACAGACCTCACTTCAATGCAATGAGAAGAATGCAGAAGGAACATCTTTCAGAAACAGTAGGCGCAGAGCTCAGAAGCCACATGCGAATGAAATAATAAATTTAAAGGTAAAGGAGGAAAACCCATGTTAAGCGATTCAGTAAGAAAAGGCGTAGACGCAGCACCGAGAAGATCTCTTTTTAATGCTCTCGGTTTCACAGAAGAAGAAATGAATAAGCCGCTTGTCGGCATTGTAAGCTCACATAACGAAATTGTTCCGGGACATATGAACCTTGACAAAATTGTTGAGGCTGTAAAGCTCGGAGTTGCAATGGCAGGAGGAACACCCGTTGTGTTCCCTGCTATCGCAGTATGCGACGGCATTGCAATGGGACATGTCGGAATGAAATATTCACTTGTAACAAGAGAGCTTATTGCCGACTCAACCGAGGCTATGGCAGTTGCACATGGCTTTGATGCACTTGTTATGGTTCCCAACTGTGACAAAAATGTTCCCGGCCTTCTTATGGCTGCGGCGAGAATAAATGTACCGACTGTATTCGTAAGCGGCGGTCCTATGCTTGCCGGAAGAGTCGGCGGAGAAAAAACAAGCCTTTCAAGCATGTTTGAGGCTGTCGGTGCATATCACGCCGGACTTATTGATGACAACAAGCTTTTAGAGTTTGAGAAAAAAGCCTGTCCTACATGCGGTTCATGCTCCGGAATGTATACAGCCAACAGTATGAACTGTCTTACCGAAGTGCTTGGCATGGGACTTAAAGGAAACGGAACAATACCGGCAGTATATTCGGAAAGAATACGTCTTGCCAAAGAAGCCGGAATGGCAGTAATGAAGCTTCTTGAAAAGGATATAAGACCAAGAGATATAATGACAAAAGAGGCATTTATGAATGCACTCACAATGGATATGGCACTCGGATGCAGTACAAACAGTATGCTCCACCTTCCTGCAATCGCCAACGAATGCGGAATTGTTCTTAGTCCCGAGGTTGCCAACGAAATAAGCGACAGAACACCTAACCTTTGTCATCTTGCTCCTGCCGGACACGCATATATCGAAGAGCTTAACGAAGCCGGCGGAATATATGCGGTTATGAACGAAATAAACAAGCTCGGTCTGCTTAACACAGACTGCATGACCGTAACAGGCAAAACCGTCGGAGAAAACATAAAGGACTGCAAAAATCTCAACACAAACATAATCCGTCCTGCCGAAAACCCGTACAGCAAGACAGGCGGTATAGCAGTATTAAAAGGAAACCTTGCTCCCGAAAGCTGCGTCGTAAAGCGTTCGGCCGTTGTAGAGGAAATGCTTGTACATGAAGGCCCGGCAAGAGTATTTGACTGCGAAGAAGATGCCGTTGCCGCAATCAACGGAGGAAAAATCCATGCCGGAGATGTCGTTGTTATCCGTTACGAAGGACCTAAAGGCGGCCCCGGAATGCGTGAAATGCTCTCTCCTACCTCCGCAATCGCCGGAAGAGGTCTCGGTAGCAGCGTTGCACTCATCACAGACGGACGTTTCAGCGGTGCAAGCAGAGGCGCATCTATCGGACATGTATCTCCGGAGGCAGCAGTCGGCGGAAACATCGCTCTTGTCGAAGAAGGCGATATAATAAAAATCAATATCCCCGAGCATACAATAAATGTTGATGTTTCCGATGAGGTTCTTGCAGAAAGACGCAAAAACTGGACACCTAAAAAGCCTTCAATAACAACAGGCTATCTTTCAAGATATTCCGCTCTTGTAACAAGCGGAAGCCGTGGTGCTGTGTTGGAATATAAAAATTAAACCATCTATTTAATCCTACCCCATATTGCCAGCAGAATAATCAGGAATATTACATTTGATGCGGTAAACATCTTAAAGTATTCCCATTTATTCTGCGGCATTTTTCTTGCAATAAACCTATATGAAATCAGACTTGCCATTGAGGCAATAAGTGTGCCTAATCCACCTATATTCGTTCCTATAACCAATGCCCTTATATCATCGGTAAATCCAGAAAGCAATAATGCTGCCGGAACATTACTTGTTATCTGTGATGCAGCAACAGAAACAATAACTTCCCTACCATATAATATTTTCTTTAACCATTCAGAAAACAAAGGAATACGGCCTATATTTCCTATAAATATAAAAAAGGCTGTAAAAGTTAAAAGAAGCGAATAATCAATTTTTATGAGTGTTTTTTTATCTGAAAACAAAGTGCATAACAAAACAATCGCAAACACTATATAGTATGGCAAAATATGTATAACACACAGCAAGCATACCATAAACAAAATTATATAAAGCACAATAATTTTATAATCAGCCGTTACTATTTCTTTTTTATTATTTATCACAAGCTTTTCTTTTTTTCTACGAAAAAAACATACGCACCATATAGTAAGCAATATTAATGATGCAAATGTATACGGAAATGTAATCCTCATAAATTCAATAATGCTCATTTTGCTTTTGCTGTAAAGATATAAATTCTGCGGATTTCCTATAGGTGTCATCATACTTCCAAGATTTGCCGCAACCGTCTGCATACAAACAATGGTCGGCACAAACTTATTACGTGTTTTTTCGTCTACATTGTCCATTACAGCAAATGTAAACGGAACAAATGTCATCAACGAAACATCATTAGTAATAAACATACTTCCAAAAAAGCATAAACCTACAAGAACAAAAACAATCTGAAGTATTCCACCGGCATGTGTAATCATTTTCTGTCCCATTCTGTCAAAAACGCCATGTCTTTGCAAGCCTGCCATAACTGTCATCAATGAAAATAAAATAGCAAGTGTACGAAAATCTATATAACTGATATACTGTTTATCGGGACGAACAAAAAATGCAGATATAACGGCAAGGACTATTGCAACAGAAAGAACTGTTTCCTGTTTTATAAAATGCTTTAAGCTCATATTAAACACCTCTTAAAAATTAATATAACAAATAATATTTTATATAAAAAATCAATTTATTCAATATATTTTATATTTCATACAAACAAAAACCGCAGGTCATTCGAGATCTGCGGTTTCCGTTAAAGGGGAATTCATTCATATATCATCTATGTAAACAACTTAATGGTTGTATGCGATTATCTGAGCCACATAACCGAAAGCACCGGCACAAGCATTGCCGAAGGTATACATACGGCTGTTGAACAGATAACAACTGTTTTTCGGAGATTAAACTCACTTTTTATCAATGCACGCATTGCCGAAAGTGCCGCAATGCCGATTGCCGCTCCGAGAGTATTTAATATAACGTCTGTTATATCGGTAACTCCGATAGCAAGAACAAATTGTATCAGCTCATATACCAAACTCAGTGCAGCACCAAGCATTATTCTTGAGCTGATACTTGTGTCCTTGAGTATCATGCTTGTGAAAATGCCAAAGGGGATAAAAATTATTGCATTTCCTATTATCTCAAACATACTGTATGGCTTTCCTACTATTATATCCACAAACGGGATAAGGTTGATTTTTCTGCTGCCGACTATTGAATAAAACTCTGACGGCATAACCGACTTAAAGAGGATAATCCATGTCATTGCAAGTATATAAAATACAAACAATCCAAATATAGCTTTATCATAAATATCTTTCTTTTTCCACATGTCCAATCCTCCGTTTCGTCTTGATTTATTTTATGAACCAAGTATAACAAAGGATTTTTAAAAATATATGTATGTAAGCTTTAATATTAATTACAACAATCTTAAAAAAATCTGACGAATTCTCTCGAAATTCTTAAGCTGTTCTAATAATTGCGTTTTTGAACAGAAAATAGCCCCAATCAACTAAGATTGAGGCTAAATCTGTTATTCCGCTATTGCTTTTTTAAGTATATCTATTCCTTTTTTGAGTACATCAAAATCAATATTGAGTGCCGGAAGAAGTCTTACCTTATCCTTTGCCGTAAGCACAAGCAGTCCGTTATCCATACAGGTTTTTAAAACATCACCGGCAGGCTTTTTACATTTAATGCCTATCATAAGTCCCATTCCGGTTACCTCTTCAACACCGTCGGCATGCTCAAGCTCACCGAAAATGTAGTTCGATTTCTCACGAACCTCTGCGAGAAGCTTGTCATCTATTCTTTCGATTATGGAAACCGCACCGGCTGTGCTGACAGGATTTCCACCGAAGGTTGAGCCATGAGAACCAGGTGTAAATATATCCTTAACCTTTTCGCCAAGCATTGTTGCTCCGAGAGGAAGGCCGCCGCCGATGCCCTTTGCTGTTGAAACAATATCCGGCATAACATCATAATTCATATATGAATAAAGCATACCGCTTCTGCCGTTGCCTGTCTGCACCTCATCAACAATCATAAGCATATCGTTTTCTTCCGTAAACTCTCTTACGGCTTTAACAAACTCTTCTGTAAGCGGACAAACACCGCCTTCGCCCTGTATAATTTCCACCATAACGGCTATACATTTATTTTCCTTTGCAAGACGTTTTACATCTTCTATATTGTTTGCCTCGGCATAAACAAAGCCTTCTGTAAACGGTGTGAATTCTTCATGGTAATGCTCCTGTCCTGTTGCGGCAAGAGTTGTTATTGTTCTGCCGTGAAAGCTGTTCTTTAATGTAATAATTGTTGAATGTCCGTCACCGTATTTCTGAAAAGCATATCTTCTTGCCGCTTTTATTGCACATTCGTTTGCCTCTGCTCCCGAATTTGAGAAAAATACCTTTTTCATTCCGGTTTTTTCGCAAAGCAGCTCGGCAAGCTTAGTACAAGGCTCAGTATAGTAAAGATTTGATGTATGCTGAACCTTCTCTATCTGGTCTATTACAGCCATTTTCCAGACCTCGTCATTTACTCCGAAAATATTTACACCTATTCCACTTCCGAAATCTATATATTCTTTTCCGTTTTCATCAACAAGTATTGAGCCATGTCCGTCAACAATGCTTATCGGAAAACGTCCGTAAGCATGAGCAACATATGTATTATCTCTTTCTATTGTATTCATTTGTTTTCCTCCCTTACAAACATTGTTCCGACACCTTCATCGGTAAGCATTTCCATAAGTATCGCATGAGGCTTTGTACCGTCAAGAATAAACACTCTGTTTACTCCGCCCTCTATTGCGTCAAGACAACATTCAACCTTCGGTATCATTCCTCCCTGTATTATGCCGTCCTCCATAAGCTTATGTGCCTTTTCGGGAGTTATGTTAGTAACAAGTGTTGAAGGATCATGCTGATCCATAAGTATTCCACAGATGTCCGTCATTGAAATAAGGCTTTCCGCCTTCATCTCTGCCGCAATTTTTGCCGCAGCCGTATCCGCATTTATATTGTAAACATGTCCGTCCATATCACAGCCGAGTGTAGACACAACAGGAATATATCCATGGTCAAGAAGGTCTGTTATAGGATCAATATTTACCTTTGTTATCTTTCCTACATATCCAAGCTTTTCATCAAGTGTCTCCGCCTCAATAAGGTGTCCGTCAAGGCCGCAAAGGCCAACTGATTTTCCGCCTGTACATTCAATAAGATTTACAAGGCTCTTATTTACCTTTCCGGCAAGCACCATAAGCACCGTATCTATTGTTTCCGCGTCTGTAACACGAAGTCCGTTTACAAACTCGCTCTTCTTGCCTATTTTGTTAAGCATTGAATTTATTTCCGGGCCACCGCCATGAACAAGAACAACCTTAACGCCTATAAGCGAAAGAAGAACTATGTCGTTCATAACCGCTTTTTTAAGGTCTTCATTTATCATTGCGTTTCCGCCGTATTTAATTACAACTACCTTATTGTAGTACTTTTGTATATATGGCAGTGCGTGAACGATTGTTTCCGCACGCTGTAAATTAGTAAGCTCCATTTTATCTACCTCCGAATATTTTTGATTAAAACACTTATGAACGATAATCTCCGTTTATTCTTACATAATCATATGTAAGGTCACAGCCCCATGCCGTTGCACTATATTCTCCGTCTTTGAGGTCGATAAGTATTTCAATTTCCTTTTCAAGAAGTATTTCCTTAGCCTTTTCCTCCGAAAATTCAATTCCGGCACCGTTTACACATACAGGAATTTCGCCTTTTGCAGATTTAAAGCTTACATCTATCTTATTTACATCAATATCTTCACCGCTGTAACCGAGAGCACAGAGTACACGTCCCCAGTTAGCATCTGCACCGAACATAGCCGCTTTAAGAAGTGATGAACATATAACCGATTTTGCGGCACCCTTTGCGGCTTTGTCTGTTTTTGCATGGCTTACCTTGCATTCAAGGAGCTTAGATGCACCTTCACCGTCACCGGCAATCTTTCTGCAAAGGTTTACAGTTACGGCATTAAGAGCCTTTTTGAACTCATCATATGCCGCACCTTCTTCTGTTATTTCCTTATTTCCGGCCATACCGTTGGCAAGCACAGTTACCATATCGTTGGTTGATGTATCTCCGTCAACCGAAATCATATTGAAAGATGTCTGGACATCTTCACTGAGTGCCTTCTGGAGAAGCTCAGGTGAAATAGCAACGTCGCTTGTCACAAAAACGAGCATTGTAGCCATATTAGGGTGAATCATTCCGGAACCCTTTGCTATACCGCCAATTTTGCACTCTACTCCGTCAATATCAAAGCTGTATGCAACTTCCTTTTCAACTGTATCTGTTGTCATAATTGCCGCTGCGGCATCATGGCTGTTATCATATCCGAGAGAAGCAACAAGTGCCTCCATGCCGTTTGCGATTGGTGTTATGTCAAGAGGCTGTCCGATTACACCGGTTGATGCAACAACAACATCTTTTTTGCTTATGCCTGTATATATTTCCGTAAGCTCACACATCTGCTCCGCAATTTCAATGCCATTGGCATTACATGTATTTGCATTTCCGCTGTTGCAGATAATTGCTTTTGCTTTACCGTTTTTTATATTTTCCTTTGTAACGGCAATAGGTGCGCCCTTAACAAGGTTCTGTGTATATACAGCCGCAGCCGATGCCTCTTTATCGCTTATTATAAGTGCCAAATCCTTCTTTGTTGTGTTTATTCTTATACCGCAGTGAACACCGCCTGCTTTATATCCTTTTGCCGCACAAACTCCGCCTTCAATTTTTTTCATAATATATGTCACTCCTTTATGTCTAATCCGTAAGTAATTTCTCTTCCAAGTATATAGTTAAGACATTCAACTGCCGCTCCCGATGCTCCTTTGCCGAGATTATCATATCTTGCGGTAAGAAGTATTCTGTCATCGTTTCCTTTGACCGAAACAAACATATTATCATATCCGGAAAGCGCATTGGCAGTCATAAATCCGTTTTCTTCATCAACATCTTTATATGTAATTAATTTTCCGTTATATTTATTTTTATAAAGTTCTTTAATATCTTCTGCCGTATGTCCGTTTAACAAATCCTCCTTAAATATAGGAACAGTTACCTCCATACCGCTGTAATAATCGGCAACTATAGGACAAAACACAGGCTTTGTTTTTAATCCCGTTATTGCATTCATTTCCTTAAGATGCTTATGGTTCTGTGTAAGTCCGTACTGTCTTGGAGCTTTAAGTGCTTCATCTCTTACAACAATCGTATCATACTGTGCAATCATCTTTTTTCCGCCGCCGCTGTAACCTGTAAGCGAAAAACAGGTAAGCTTTACATCATCAGCAATAAAGCCTTTTTCTATAAGCGGATAAACAAGAGCTATAAATCCGCTTGCATGACAGCCGGGAACCGCAATTCTCTTTGAATTGATAAGCTTATTCTTAAGCTCTTCCGAAAGCTCCGGCATTCCATATGCCCATTCCGGATCGGTTCTGTGTGCAGTTGATGTGTCAATAAGCACAGTATTATTATTTTCAACAAGCTCTGCCGCCTCTATTGCCGCCTGGTCGGGGAGGCAAAGGAACGAAACATCGCTTGCGTTTATTGCTTCTTTTCTTTTTTCTGTATTCTTTCTGTCCTCCTCCGAGAGAACGATAAGCTCAATATCCTCCATTGCGGCAAGTCTGTCATATATTCTTAAGCCCGTTGTACCTTCTTTGCCGTCAATAAATATTTTCGTTTTTTTATTCATTATTATCACTCCTCGGCTCATTTAAATTAATGTATATAATACCGTATAGCGTATAAAAATGCAAGAGTACATAGAGCTGAATTATACATAAAATTAACAATCTATAGCTGTTTTCTTTATATAATTTTACTATTTATCATTGAAATAATGGAATTTTCAATAAATTAAGTTAATATTCAAGGCTGATTTAGTATCATTTTTCCAATCACAGCATTCAGATTTATGCAGCATATTTGCATAAAATTTCGTATATATACAAAAAGAGAGCCTTTTCAGACTCTCTCCAAAATCACATTATTTTATTTTTAACCTTCCACCGGTCCGTAATATGTCGAATCACCAAAACCGAGAATCATATGGAATATGCTTGGAAGAAGTATAAGACCGACAGCAAAGCCTGTTCCCATTCCGTAAGCTCTTGCAAGCTTTATTGAAAGCATTATTGAAAATACAACTCCGACAATAGGTATGTATCCGATAAGGAAATACCAGCCATGTCCCCAGCCGATTTTATAAAGCTCGTAGCTGCTGTAAAAAGGTATTAATGATGCCCAACCGGGTTCTCCCGCCTTTTCGTACATTTTCCAACGTCCTACCACTTCAAGAATTACAAGTATAATTATAAAAACAGTATACGCCATTGAAAATGCTCCACCAATAAATGACCATATAAAGCTTGGTTCCGAGTATGGATAATAGCTCATAAAATAACCTCCCTTTAATTTTATTATTTACAATCGAATTATACATTTTATAACAAGCACCGTCAATAGGTTACAAATAACTTAAACTAATTGTAATAACTGTTAATTCTATTCCTTTTCCTTAATCATTTTGAACATCTGTACTCTGTTCTTTATTTTCAGCTTTCTATATATATTCAGTATATGCTTTTTAAGTGTATTAACACTTATATTCAGCGAAGTATATATTGTTGTGTTGTCAAGCCCCTGCATAAGCATTTTCAGTACCATTGTTTCCTGCCTTGTAAGTCCGTATTTTTCGGAAGCCTCCGTTACCGTCAGCTTTTCATGCTCTGCCGCATCAAAAACAATACGTCTGTAAAGCTTTAGTGCAAGATGCTCCTTCAGCATATCCAGAAGAAAAATATCATCATAATCGAAATCATTTTTACCTATCGAGCGATAGAACGTAAATATACCGATAAATTTTTTATTCATATTCAGCAATATATGTATAGAATAATCCAAATTATTGGGTTTATATATTTTCTTATATATTTCTGTTTCTTTTCTTATTTCGTTGTCTATTATATCCGATTCGCGATATACAAGATTTTTTTCGCCGAAAGCTGTATCACTGCCAAAACTATATTGATTGTATAAGTCGGAATAATCTGTATCGCAGTTATAAAACACAGGTGAACCGAGTCTGCCCTTCTCGTCCGCAAAATAAAAATCCGCACAGTCAAAATCAAGAACCATTTTCATGTTCTGAAAAAACTGTCTGCACATTTTTGCCGTATCATCTGCGGCATAAAGCTTATATATAATGTTATTCACTACTACCCAGTCGTTTGTGTCAATCGTTTTCATAAGTATGCGCCTGCTTTCTGTCATCATATAGTGTCAAGTATTATGTGTCTTTGCTGTTAGTTTTTATGCCGATTATTAATATATTAAGATCATTTTATTACCCAAACGTCTTAAAACCGTTGAATATATTTAATTACAAGCGGCAATAAATGCCTTAAATATTTTCAATGAAATATCATCCGTTTTATATGAAAATTCCGGATGCCACTGCACCGCCCAAAGGAATTTTCTGTTTTTGCCGTAAACAGCCTCGATAAGTCCGTCCTCGGAAATAGCCATAGGCTCCAAGCTTTCCGCAAGCTCTTTAACCGCCTGATGATGATAGCTGTTCACACCAATTTTTTCTTTTCCCGTCAGCTCAAAAAGCGGAGTATCCTCTATAACATTATCATAATGCTGTATTCTGTCATAGGGTGGAGTCATATGGTGCTCTGTATCGGATTTATGCTCGGTCGGCAAATCCTGATACAGTGTTCCTCCCATAAGTGCATTTATAATCTGTATGCCCCTGCATATTCCCAAAATCGGTTTATCGTTCTTCTCTGCAATATCAAACACAAGCCTTTCGAGCCTGTCCCTTGCATCACATGGAATTCCGCATTTATCAGACTTTTTCTCGTTATACATATTGGGATTTACGTCATGTCCTCCGGTAAAAAGATAGCCGTCAATAAATTTATCAAGCTGAATAAGCTCATCTTTCCCGGCATTTAACGGCAGCATAACCGGTATTGCTCCGGAGGCAGAAATTCCGTCGAAATATCCCGGCAGCATCCACATGCTTTCCTTTTCATCATCATACAGCGGTATTACGCCGATAACAGGTTTTCTTTCCATAGCTGTTCCTCCTTGCTGTCTTTATTTTATATTAATTGATTTCAAGCCATTCCTTTATGCTGTCAAGCTTATCTGTGCAATCCTTTCTTCCAAGCTGATACATTGTCCAGATGTGTTCAAGATTTTTGTCTGTTCTTGATATTTTAACCTTTTCGGTAGGCCTTACAACAAGTATCTTTCCTTCTTCCTCAAGCTTATTTACATAATCGAGGTTATCTTTATAGCGAAGATGTCTTGTTATGAGCGTATCGACAAAATCCGGATATTTTGAATATAATTTCTTTGACATCATTACATTATTCGGATTTGGTTGATATCCTCTTGGTTTTGTAAGCACAACCACAAGTCTGTCATATCCCATTTCCATGAATTTTTTAACCGGAACCGCATCCGACACACCACCATCAAGCAGTTTCATGCCTTCGGTTTCAACTATTTTCGATAAATACGGCATAGATGCCGATGCTCTTACAGCGTCCATCTGTTTAAACATATCCTTTATTTGGATATATTCCGGCATTCCCGTTTCTACATTGGTGCAGACAACATAAAAATCTATTCCCGATTTTTTAAATGCCTCATCATCGTATAAATCCAACTTATGCGGCAGCTCGTCATAGCAAAACTTGGCTTCACATATATCACCTGTTTTAATAAGCGAACGAAGGCTCATAAATCTTGGATTTCTTCTATATTTCATTGTGTATCTTATACTTCTGCCCTTCTGACCGGAAATATAAGAACAGCCATGGACAGAGCCGGCAGACACACCGATAACTCCGTCAACCTTTATATTGTTTTCATTAAATATATCAAGAACTCCGGCAGTATATATTCCTCTCATTGCACCGCCTTCAAGCACAAGTCCCGTTTTCATTTTTAATCATCTCCTATATATCTGTAAATTGCTTATACACAGCCATATTGTTATAATTAACCGGTAAAGCAATAATTATTTTTTTAGAATATCACATTTGTGGTTAAAATTCAAACTAAGAGGTGTAAATATTGGGAATAAAGTGGAAAAATATTAAAAAAGCTATGAAATTAGAACGGCAGGAAAATAAAAGATCTCTTAAAGTATATATTATACTACGAGCATTGGTCATTGCCGTTATGATAAGACAGTGCTTTCTCGGAAATTTTGAAAACGTGTTTATGTGCGGACTTACGCTGATACTCATGCTCATACCGAGCTTTGTCCAGGTAACATTCCGTGTTGAACTGCCGACAGCTTTGGAAATAATAATACTGATGTTCATATTTTCGGCCGAAATTCTCGGCGAGGTAAACGAATTTTATATAAAAATTCCCGGCTGGGACACTCTTCTGCATACACTGAACGGATTTCTTGCGGCGGCAATAGGCTTTTCCTTGGTCAATCTTCTCAACAATGACGACCGACTGACCTTCAATCTTTCGCCTTTCTTTGTTGCGATAGTATCATTTTGTTTTTCAATGACAATAGGCATACTTTGGGAATTTTTTGAGTTTTCAATGGATTGGTTCTTTGCAACAGATATGCAGAAGGACACTGTTATTCACACAATCAATTCCGTTATGCTCAACCCCAACGGAGTTAATGTGCCGGAGCATATCAAAAATATAACCGATGTTACTGTGAACGGCGTTGAACTCGGACTGGGCGGCTATCTCGACATCGGTCTTATTGACACAATGAAGGATCTGTTCGTTAATTTCATAGGTGCGGTTGTGTTCTCCGTTATCGGCTATTTTTACAGTAAGCACCAAAACAAAAACTCCATAGCTAAAAAACTTATTCCGAGCCAGAAAACAAAGGAAAATGATTTTCTCACACAAGTGACCGAAGGTGAAAAAGCAGATATTTAAAATTGAATTATGGTAATTTTCATACACTATATTTTTCAATAATTATCAAAAAGCAGGTGAGGAAAAGTCTAAAAAGACTCTTCAATTCACCTGCTTTTGAATATACTATAATCTTAAGAGTACTATCTTTTTCAAATTTTTCATGTTTACTTACCAAGATACTTAACAAGCATCTCCATATATTTATCATGTGAAGCTCTGAAAGCAAATACACAATTTGGCTCTGACGGAACGCATCTTCTGTCGATTATTGTTCTTCCGTCAGCAATTCCGGATAATGCAACTCTTACATTGCATTTTTTACTTTCTGTAATAACCGTAGGATCTATTGCGGCACAAACAGCAAGCGAATCATGTACCGGTGTTGATGTAAGCTTTTTGCCTGCCATTGCGGAATCGAACTCTGCTCTCTGTTCTATTATTTTTGCGGTAAAACCTCCGGCAAATGTTCCGAGATTTCTTAATGTTTCGGCATCCTCAAGAGTAAGTGCGGCTGAATGTGTAGCATCAAGGCTTACAAAAAGAGTAGGTACTCCTGCATTGAGTGCAATCTGTGCCGCTTCGGGATCATGCCATATGTTTGCCTCCGCACATTCACTTACGTTGCCGAGTCTGTCTGTTCCGCCCATTATTATAAGCTCTTCTATGTTTTCCGCTATTGAAGGAACAGCGGAAAGTGCAAGGCCGAGGTTTGTCATAGGTGCAACTGTTATAATCGTTACCTTTTCCTTTGCATGCTTAAGATAATCTATGTAGAATGAAACAGCGTCCATATCTTCTGCCTTTTTATCCGTAGGCTCTTCAAGTCCTTCAAGTCTTTTGTAATGTATTCTTACTTCTTTGCCGTCTTTAATAATCGGCTGAAGCTCCTGTTTTGTATCTCTTTCAAGATATTTCGCTATTGCGGTAGGTGCACCCATGTATACAGGTGTATCTTTGCCCATTGCTCTGACAAGTCTGCAAGTATTCTCTGTTGTATCTTCAACCGAAAGGTTTCCCCATACACAGCAGATAGCAACAACATCAAGCTCATCCGACTGCAAAGCAGTCATTATAGCAACAGCGTCATCAGAACCTGTATCGACATCAAGTATAACCCTTTTCGGTTTTGTGTTTTCAGACATAATATTCTCCTCCTACATTTCAATATACTTTCTTGCAAATACTCCTCTGTCATACGGATGTTTTATTTTTTTGATTTCGGATACATAATCCGATTTTTCGATAAGCTTCTCCGAAGGATTTCTTCCGGTCAGAACTATTTCCGTATTATTCCTAAAGCTGTCAATAATATTAAGCAATGTTTCTTCTCTGATAAGTCCGTAATTCAGTGCCGCCATAGCTTCGTCAAAAACAGCCATATCACAGCCGTTTTCAAGAACGGAACGTATATATTCCATTCTCTTTGAATAAAGTCCGGCAAGCTCTGCCTTTTCATCCGAATTCATTATGCCGAAAAACTTCATCGAAGACGGATTTTCAATAAGTTCTATATTTTTTATACTGCGGAGTATATTCAATTCTCCGCTTGTATTGTCCTTAAGAAATGATGTGTATATAACCTTTCCGCCTCCGCCGGCACATCTTACGGCAAGACCGACTGCGGCAGTTGTTTTGCCTTTTCCGTCACCGCAGTAAATGTGGACACAACCATTTTCCATTTTAAACCAACTCTCTAAAAACCCATATACTATTAGCTGTTTAAACAAATCTGAATCGCAGATTTCGACTTACTTGTATATTATCTCTGCTTCAAACTCCTCATCGGTACATATAACAAGCTTATATCCGTCAATAAACGGTATTTCTTTTATAACAAAATCTGTATTATTCAAAACGGAAAATCCGTTGAATTCTTCTGTAATTCCTTCACCTGTATATTTAACGACGCTTTCCTTAGCTGTCCAAATATCAAAGAAATCCTCAAAGTCATTTTCCTTCAGATGAAGGTATTCGTCAAGACTGAAATAATTGGATGCTATATATTCGGATCTGTCCCTATTGTTATTCTTAACCTTCTGCAAATCAATTCCTATACAGCAGCTTGATACTGCACATACTGTATAATCTCCGCTATGTGAAAGACTGAAAAACAGCGGAACATTCTCCGTATACGGTTTTTTAAATTCCTGTCTAACTATTTTTATATTATCCGGAAGACTTATTGCTCTGTCTGCCGCAAACATTCTTATACTTTCTGTTATTATTTCGTCTGATGTTTTCTTCGTTCCGTTGTATACGGTTATCACTATATTACTCAAATCCGTACTCCTTTATATAAATTATTATATTTTGAACCCTATGGAGCTTACGGACATTTAGTACATATATATCTATATCAAATCTTTCCTCAAATGCCAAAACAATATTATTATGTTTTAAGCATCAATTCTGCCTCATTAGTTCTGTGTTATGATTAATTTTCTATATTATTGCCGAATTAATCTTAAATCGGTTTCTTATATTAAGTCTTATTATCATACTACAAATAATACCACAGGTAAAGTCTATAATTCATTTACTGTTTTATTTTTTCTTTATTTTCTAAAACATCAAGGCTTTTGAATGTCCAGTCCAGCTTCTTTCTAAGATCGCTGTTGCTGTTTATAAGATCAACAAAAGTATCTACCATATGCGGATCAAACTGCGTACCTCTGCATCTTTTAAGCTCCTCAAGAGCCTGTTCGGTTGTAAGCGAATTACGATAGGTTCTCTTGGATGTCATTGCATCAAATGTATCCGCAATACTTATTATTTTTGCCTCATCCGGTATCTGGTCACCCTTAAGACCGTTGGGATACCCTTTTCCATCTATTCGTTCATGGTGATCCTCGACTATATTCAATATATCATCAAAAGAAGATAATGATGAAATAATTTGTTTTCCCTTTGCCGGGTGTGTTTTTATTATGTCATATTCCTCATCCGTAAGCGGTCCCGGTTTCTGTAATATGTTGTCCGGTATACCAAGCTTTCCTACATCGTGGAAAAGTCCGGCTATCCTTACTCTCTGTACAAAATCGTCACTCTTTCCGAGTGCCTTTGCCAAAGCCACCGCATATGCCGAAACTCTGTCGGAATGTCCTCTTGTATAATAATCCTTTGCATCAACTATCTGTCGCATTGTGTCAATCGTTCCCATATAGTTGTCGTGCATGGTATCATACATTTTTTCAAGCTCTACGCTTCTTATATTTATAATTTCGTGAAGAATTAGATTCTTAACAACGGCAACCGCCTGCTCCGCATATACCTCAAAAAGCTGAATATTTGCTTTATTTGTATCAACCGGTCCGACCGCAAGAACGCCGAATACCTTATCCTCCGCCGATTTAAGTACGGCAAAAAGCATATCATTATATAAATATACTATTTTATTCTCATTGAAACCTCTTATAATTTCCGAAACCTCATGATTTGTATTAGGCTTCGTTTCCGAATATTTACCGATTCCGTTAAATGTCTTTACTCCCTTTTCAACAAGCAGATAATAATTTCTTACACTTTCTTTATTAAGATATATACATACATCTTCACAATCAAGAAGCTCTGCACATTGTTTAAGTATGGTATCCGTCAAATCATTAATGTTCTTATATCCGTTAAGATCATTCATCCAGTTCAGAATTTTCTGAAGGCTGTTCTGATATGAATTTATTGTACGCATATGCTTAATTGATTTAACGCATGACTCAACAAGCAATTCAAGCTCATCAAACCTGTTGCTTTTTTCGTAATAGCCTTGAATATCAAGCTCACGTATTGTTTTTATCGGTGGAGCCATACTCTTATGGCCTGTCAGAAGTATTATAAATATGTCATGGTCAAATTCTCTTATTCTTTTAACAACCTCGTCTCCGTTAATGGGGCTCATAAGGAAATCCAACAGGAGTATGTCAAAATGCTCTGTCTTTATGCGTTCAACAGCCTTTATCGGATCATTTTCAGTCTTAACATCAAAACCGACCGATTGGAAATATGACTGCAAAGTAGCTGTCATTATTTCGTCATCATCAAGTGCAAGTATTGATATATCATTTGTTTTCTGGACAATTTTGTTCTTTCGCATTTATCTCTCACTCCCTTCTTCGGTAAATTTTATATTCTTCATAGGTATCTCAATTATCATAACAGTTCCGCCTTCCGGATTATCCTCATATGACATTTTTCCGTCAAACCTAACCTTTATAACCGTACTCGATATATATAACCCCAATCCACTGCCTTTGCTGCCTTTGCTCGTAACCATGTTTTTGAAAAGCAGCTTTTTGACTGTTTCCGTAATGCCATAACCGTAGTCCTTAACCTTAAGCTTAAGTCCTTCGTCGGTTTTTTCGACAGAAAAAATAATATCGTGGTTTCCGTTTTCTTTTTGTGCGTCTATGGAATTAGCCACAAGATTGGACATTACCTGCACAAGGTTGTTAATATCTCCGTATATAAGTACATTTTTTATATCAAAATCGCTCTCTGTCTTAAGACTGCATCCGCTGTTCAACAGCTCATGTCTTAAAAGAAGAATAACCTGTTTAACGGTATCATCCACGCTAAACCATGCTGCCTCTGGCATATTTGCATTGCTTGCCTGTCCCTTTACGGTTTGAATTATATCGGACATATAGTCGCAGGCAGTTTTTGTTCTGTCCAGCCATTCATCAATTTCGCCGTATATTTCTCTGTAATCATCCTCGCATACATCGGAATCGCCAAGGCTTTCCCTGCATTCTTCAACAAGTCTTTCCACTGCCGAAGCACTTCCGGATATGCTCATAATAGGTGTTTTAAGGTTATGTGCTATACCGCCGACCATCTGGCCAAGAAATATAAGACGCTCATTTTCTATAAGTCTGTTCTGGTTTTCCTTTATTTTCTGTATATCAGCCTTCATTTCGGTTACGTCTCTGAATAAAATCGTATAACCGCAAGCCTTATTATTAATTATAAGCGGATTTATCCCAACAACATAGTAACAAATATTCGTTTCTGTTCCATTGATTTTTTCAACAGACTGTTCATAGCTTGTTCCGGAAAAGCTGTTCTGCAAAGAATTCATTGCGGATATTATATTGGACAGCACATTTTTATTATCGGAATTATTTTCCACAGCTATATTATTGAGCTTATTTCCTGCTCTTATACCACTGTTTTTGCCGATTATATTCATAAATTTTTCGTCATACCGAACAATAATGCCATATTTATCAATCACAAGGTATCCATCAGCAAGTGATTGCACAAGCTGTTCCACAGTCTTTAAATGTATGTTCAACAGGTGCATACGATATATGGCAATTCCAAAACAAACAATTATAATCAACATAATTAATATATATATTGTCATGTTTTAGCCTCCCTGTCGTTTCTACAAATTTTAGATGTATTTTAACATAGTTATTTTCTTTTATTTTTTATATATGCGTTTTATAAAACACTTGTTCAGTATATCATAAAATCAACCGTTTTAACCATTAATAATGAAATAAATTTATATTTATTAATATTTATTATTTACTGTAAAAATTTAATATTTTGCAATGTCAATTCTTTATTGTAGAACTTTATATTTTTTTGTATTTTTTATCATTATATGTTAAAATTATATCTATAAAATTCTTGGAAGTGATACAAAATTGGACAATTATTTTATAGTTAATCCTATCTCCGGCGGCGGTTCTGCCGCAAGAGTTCTTCCGCAGATAGAGGCTCTTGCCGCAAGCCTTAAAAATTGTCATCTGCATACTACATCCGAAAAAGGCAGTGCAAAAACCTTTGTGCATAAAATCGCCGAAAGCGGACGCCCATGCCGTTTTTATGCAGTCGGCGGCGACGGCACGCTTAACGAGATAGTGAACGGAATATATTCTTTTTCCAATGCCGAGGCCGGCTTTGTTCCATGCGGAACGGGAAACGATTTTTCACGTTGTTTTTCACCGGCTCAAAAATTTTATGATATTAAAGCACAGCTTGACGGAACATCAATGGAGCTGGACACAATAGAAACAACAATCGACAACGGGAAACCAACCATGATAATAAACATGGCAAACACCGGATTTGACTGCAATATTGTCATTCGTGCCGACAAAATGCGTTCTTCCGGTTCAACCGCATATATAAAGGGTCTTTTTCAGGAATTTTTCTCAGACTGGGGCTTTAACATAACCATAAAAACCGACAGCGGACTTGATATAACGACCGATGCACTGCTTATGACTGCCGCAAAGGGACATTACTGCGGAGGCGGTTTTTGTTCATCACCGCTTACACTTCCTGATAACGGGCTTATTGACATCGCCGTCATCAAAAACATAAGCAAACTGAAATTACTGCAATTTCTGAAGAAATACCACGACGGAACCTGTATAACAGACAAAAAAGCTCAGGATTTCATCAAATATACCCAATGCAAAGAAGCTGACATTTCCGTCAGCGAACCACAGGGAATATGCCTTGACGGAGAAATACATACATTCAGCAATGCACATTTCAAATGCTGTCCAAAATCAATAAAATTTATAGTACCGAAAGGTGCCGAATATACATATCGAAAAATCAAAAACAGGAGGATAAAAAGCAATGACAATAATTGAAACTATTGAATGTACTCCAAACGAAGAAACCGCTTTCAGAATAGCCGACGAGTGCTGTACAAGAATGCAAACTCTTTATGATATGGAAGAACGCGAATTTACAAGAGAACATTACATTGTATACTTCACATATTTTGTTTTTGTGGAAAATGCCGCTGTGGCACTTACTCCCAAAATCATAGACACAATGGAAAACATACTTGCACAAAGAGTCGGCAGAGGTGACAGAATAGATACCTTTGCGGCAAAAAGAATTGCCGTTGATTATATGCGACGTTTCACCGACCTCTGCGGAGAAGAGCTTACAAGCGAAAGTATACAGAAAATCGTTCTTAATATAGAAAGCGAATTCGGAACACAGGAAGGAAGCAAATCACCTTTAAATCTTGTACAGCTTACAATCGATATATTCAATACCGCAAATGACAGATTTAATAATGCAAGAGAGTAAAACACAACAGAGCAGATGGCTTTTATGGCTGTCTGCTCTGTTTCTGCGTTAAATATTAATTTTCTGTTTTCACATATTTCAGCAACAACATTCCCTTTATTATAAATAAAATAAATGCAACAGTTACGGCATAAGCCTCTCTTGTTACCGCTAAAAGCAAAATCATCAAGGTTCCGATAAGCATTGAAATAATTGTAAGTACTCTTTGATCTTTTTCCGGTTTTAATTCTGTCATCAAAATTTTTATAATTCCCGATAAAATAAGTATACCCAGCAAAATGCAGTATATTAATATGCTTACTGCGGATGTCTCCTTATATGAAAGCAAATTTACCGAAAAAACATATCCATCAACGTGTTTCGGATAAAGCGGCAATACAATGAGTACAACATAGACGACACTAATCGTGTCACATTTATAATTGCTTATATTTAGTCAAGTAAATTAAAAATTTATTAATCTGATTATATATTATATTTTCAATAAATAATACTTAAATTTATACTTTTATGATTGAATAGCTTTTTTAGTCAAATTTATTGCCTTTGCGACAATTTAATGCTATTATTAGTTAGTATAAACTAACGAGATAAGAAGGTAATACTAATGAAAAACAATACCATAACAAACTTTTTTGATTCCGAAATACAGCGCACAGCCGGAGAAAACGGCTGTAATATATACAATTTCAAAAATTCCACAGGCATCGGTGTTATAACTCAATATGAGCTTATGCCCGGGATAAATATTTTCTACAACGATTTTCACATGAAAGACGGAAAAAACGAAAACAAACTGCCTCAGAAAGATACAATCGAAATCAACCACTGCCGTGAAGGCCGTTTTGAATGTGAATTTGAAAACGGAGATTATCAATACATAGGTGCAGGAGATTTATCAATCCACAGGCTGACCAGATGTACAAAACATACCGCATTTCCATTTGTTCATTTTCACGGAATATCCATTACAATTAATATTCCAGAGGCAACCAAAACAATATCTGAACTGGAAAGTATTATAGGAAAACTTGATATAAATATTGAAAGCATAATAAACCGTTTATGTGATGACAATTCATTTTTTGTTTTGAGAGGTTCAAAAGAAATCGAACATATTTTTTCCGAGCTTTACAGTACATCTCCGGAAACAATATCACACTATGCAAAAATAAAAATACTTGAACTTTTAATGTACTTAAATGATATGACACCGGAAGATTATGTTGTTCAAAAACGATATTTCCAAAGCAGTCAGGTTAAAACAATACATGAAATGCAGAAATTTATGATAAAAAATATCGGACATCACTATACTCTTCGTGAGCTTTCTGAAATATTCGATATACCTCTCACTTCCATGAAGTCCTGTTTTAAGGGTGTATACGGAACATCAATATATTCATATATGAAAGCATACAGAATGCAGTCAGCCGCACTTATGCTCAAGCTTACCGGTGACAATGTTACAGAGGTTGCCGCAAAAATGGGCTATGACAACCCAAGTAAATTTACGGAAAGCTTTAAAAAGCAGTTTGGCTGTCTTCCTTCTGAATACAAAAAACGCTGACCATTCGGATTATTGCCTGTCCACAAAGAGTTGCCGACAATTTTATTAAATCATAATATATTAATTAGTTAGTCTTAGATAACATATGGACAGATACATAAGGAGGTATATTATGAAGAAATATGTTGGAATTTTTACAGCTCTCTGCTTAACAACAGCTCTTATGTCCGGCTGTGGAAGCAGCAATACTAAAACCGAAACGGCTGCGGCAGAAAACGAAAGCGAAAGCAGCTCAATATTCAGCGAAGGAACAGGTACGGCAGAGGATCCTTATCAGATTTCCGATGCAGAAACATTTCTTGCCTTTGCCGAAGGTGTAAATTCAGGTACGGAAGGCGGTTATGCAGACAAATACATTCAGCTTACCGCCGACATTGATTTAAGCGGAATAGACTGGACACCTATCGGAAATATGAACGATATGGAAAACTACACAACATTTTTTCTCGGAACATTTGACGGTTTAGAGCATACGGTATCTAACCTCACCTATACAACAGATGATTTCATATGTGGTGCAGGCCTTTTCGGAATGAATGCCGGAGTGATAGAAAATCTCAATGTTGAAAATTCGGTAATAACAGCCAACGAAGGTACATCGCTTGCCATCGGCGGTGTAATCGGCTACAACATGGGTGTTGCCGACAATATTCATATATCGGGCGATTCGGAAATAACCGGAAACAACTGCACAGGCGGCATAATCGGCGGAAACAAAGGTACTGTTAAAAATTGCTCTGCAGAAGATGTAAATATTGTTGTAATCGGTGACAATCAATTCGATGACAGAATAATTCAAGTCGATATTGCCGAATGCGGCGGTCTTATAATCGGCGGAAGCTTTGGCGGAACAATAGACAACTGCACAGCCAAAGGCACAATAACAGCAGAAGGAAACGAGCCTGTCGGACTTGGCGGCATTGGCGGCTGCCTTGAAATGATGGATTCCGTAACCAACTGCACAGCAGACGTAACAATAAAATCTGCCAAAGGTGGACACGCAATAGGCGGTCTTTGCGGATATGCCGGAACTCATTCCAATCCTGATGTATGCCTTGAAACAGAAGGTTTTTCAACGACAAATTATCCGTCTGTAATTGATAACTGCAATGTAACTGTCAGCATTGATGCAGACAATGCAACACATGTAGGCGGTGTCGTCGGAACAGGACTTTATTATTACGGAGAAGAAACTGCTTTCAAAATAACAAACTGCTCTGTAAAAGGTGAAATAAACGGTGCCGTAACTCCCGGGGCCATTGCAGGACGTGCGGAAGGCAGCACAATAGAAAACTGCAACGCAGACGTATTATTTAACGGAAATTCACTTACAAGCGAAATTGGTTCTACAACTTGTATGTATGAAAGCGCCGACCAGTATGAATAAACATATTTTTAATTTCTGACTCACACAAAAATGACAAAACCCATTGGTAATTCAATTCATTACCGATGGGTTTCTTTTAAAACACTATTTATGCTTTATGGGGATAAAAGCATTTATTTCTAAATTCGTTATACATTAATATCTTTGGCTTCGTCAATCGCCTCAGCGAGATGAATCGGTGAAACATCATTTTTTGAAAAGTACTCCAGAATTTCTTCCACCTCTTTACGATTTTCACTGACACCGGCGACATAATCAATAAACCTTTCATTAGAAATCATAATACCGTAAATGGCATTATCGCCGACATCTTTTTTCAACATGTAATAACGGTTCCCCTTTTCGTTATTACCGTGGAACATAAGTAATTTTTCACACAGCATTTGTATTCCCCAATTAATTGTTATATTTACATTATTATCCACAACTCCTATATACGCAACGATTTTATAACGATAAAATTCGACACAAGCAACAGCTTGATTATAATAAATCAAATATAATCAGGATTTTATTTGCGTAATACGGAAAAATTCACGCAAACATTGTCGATTATTTAAAAATTTTGTTTACAATTATTTTACTAAATAATTACTTAAACGGTTCTCCATTTCTTCATCAACATATAACTCCATGAGAATTCCGTTACCGGTATGCTCTTCACTTATCACTTCACATCTGCCGTATACCATTGACGCTGTCTTTCCGTCACTATACGGAATACAGACCTTAATACTCTTTTTAAAGCTCTTTATCAGCTTTTCGATTGTTTCAAGCATTGCTTCAACACCTTTACCGTCGAGTGCCGATATTCTTGCTTCACATCTTGCATTAAAATCGATAGTCAACGGCAGTTCTACATCTCTGTCCATCTTGTTATACACCGTAATCACAGGTGTATTCTCACAGCCCAGCTCCTTAAGTGTATCATATACAGTATTCATCTGTTCTTGTCTGTCCGGATTAGAGGCATCGACAACATGCAGCAGTATATCTGCATATTTAAGCTCTTCCAAGGTTGCTCTGAAAGCTCTTATAAGATGATGAGGCAATTTTCTTATAAATCCTACTGTATCTGTAAGAAGTATCTCTGTACCTCCGGGGAGCTTAAGACTCCTCGTTGTTGTGTCCAATGTTGCAAAAAGTTTATTTTCGGCAAGCACACCGGCATCTGTAAGTCTGTTAAGCAATGTGGATTTTCCCGCATTTGTATAACCGACAAGCGATACACTGATTGTTCCACGTTTATTTCTTCCGTTTCTCAAAAGCTCTCTGTGTGTCTGGATATTTTTAAGCTCGCCTTCAAGCTCCGATATTCTGTCTTTTATATATCTTCTGTCTGTTTCAAGCTTTTTTTCTCCGGGGCCTCTTGTACCTATACCACCGCCAAGTCTTGAAAGCGATGTTCCCTGTCCCGAAAGTCTTGTAAGACGGTACTTAAGCTGTGCAAGCTCAACCTGTATTTTACCTTCGTTGGATAATGCTCTTGCGGCAAAAATATCGAGTATAAGCATTGTTCTGTCCATAACCTTTGTTCCGAGCATTTCTTCAAGATTTCTCATCTGTGCCGGCGAAAGCTCGTCATCACATATTATTCCGGTTGCGTCAACAGCATTGATAAGCATTTTCACTTCTTCGATTTTGCCTTTACCGATGTAATGACCGGGATGTCTTTTTTCTCTTCGCTGTATAACTCTGCCGACAGTAACCGCACCGGCTGTTTTTGCCAGCTCCTCAAGCTCATTTAAAAATGACTCTGCGTCTGTGCCGTCCTCTTCGACAGCAACAAGAATAACTCTTTCCTCTTCTTCCTCTATATTATATAATTTTGTTTCTTTAGCCATTTTATCACCTCTGATTTCAAACTGATTACCGTTTATTTTAGCACACATTTCTAATCCGTTCCATATTCTTTTATAATTGCAAAATCTTTATAATAAAACAAAGAGAATATCAGCAATTTGTGACATTCTCCATAATAATTATCATCTTCTAAATTTCTATCGAATTTAACCTCGTATAATTGCATCCTTAATTATTCGAATCAAATAGTTATACTCGGAATATTCACCATCCGAAGCTTTTACAAGTGAATCCCTTACATAATCTGAATTTTCTTTTAATAACGATTTATTCATTTTAAAGCCATGATATTCGGCAAACTGTGTTGCAAAAGTAATTACTGTTCTTGTATTTCCTTCTCTAAACGGATGTACCTGCCAAATTGCAGCTATGATTTTAGCAAATTTATCTGCTGTTTCCTCTATGCTTAATTCTTCCCATTTAACACTATTCAACTCTTTTAAAGCCTTATTTATATCTCTTTCAATGTAGTTTGAATCAGAATATCTTACAGTATCTCCTCCAAGAACACGTTCTCCTTTTACGATATTAATTCCTCTTTCTTTTCCTGCCCATTCATAAATATCACCGAATATATAAAAATGAATTTTCTTCAATCTGTCATAATCAAAATTCTCTGACTTTACTTTGTCATCAATATCCAACAACTTTATATATGTGATATTGCTTTCAGCTTCAAGAAGGAGTTTTTCGTCCTTGATATTGAGTAAATTTCTTAATACAGGAACATCATCATATAAATAATAATCCTTCATAAAGCTTATACCTCTGCAATCTTATAGCGCTTTATAGTGGCTTCCAATATTTCTGAAATTTCTTTTTGCCCGTCTATATACTCCTGTACCAAATCCATAGTTTCTTTAGTAGGTTCGCTTGCGTCAAGAGTTGATATCGCAAGAGCATCATTTACTATTTTTTCACGAATAACCTTCGTTGTTTCCTTTATAGTATATTTCTTTTCAACAGTATAGCTCATTTTACCACCTCATTTTTCTTCACCAAAATATTCCTATAATATTCAGCCGCAGTTTCCGGCAGAACAGGATTTATATAGCTGTTCGTTCCATATTCAAAGCCTGCCGGATTTCCCATTCTCGGCAATATACGCATGAACCAATGTCCGTCACAATCCTTTGGTGTATCCTCAAAACATATATTGTAACAGATATTTTCTCTTAAACCGCTTACCATTTTTAGCATTGTTTTAAGCATATAAGCAAGCTCATCAAGCATTTCATCACTGAAATCTCCATAATGCTTAATATGCTTTTTTGCGGCTATATCTATTTCATAGGACATTCTTGATGCAAACGGAGTATATGCCGCAAAATTATCACTTTCGTCTATAATTCTTATTTTTTTATCAAGCTCATATTCCGTTATTGCACAAACCGCACATTTTCCGTTTTTCAGCTTATATTCATTATTCCGTTCGCATATCACCTTCTGTTCTCTCGGAACAACCGTAACAGCAATTATCTGCCAGTGCGAGTGCATAAGCGATGCACCGGATTCCGGACCGCAGTTTTTAAAAACCTCAACATATTTTATGTCCGGATTTTTCATCATTTCGTTATATCTCAAACGTATTGTTTTGAGCACCTCTGCAATATGCTTAACCGAAAAATCGTGTATTGCCTCGGAATGCTCTGCCGTATCAACAACAACCTCATGTATTCCGTTTCCATATGCCGATGTATAAAAATCTTCATCACAGCACTCTGACTTATCATTGTTTACTGCCGGATATTTATTGGGAAATACTCTTATTGTCCATTCTCCGTCAGCGGCATTCTGATAAACCGCATTGGGTGTCATGGCTTCATTACCGGGGCAGAATTGACAATCGGTTTTATCAGATGTTTTAGGTATGCTGTGCTTAATAAAATCATATGGTCTTGATTTTCGGTTACCTGCAAATATAACCCATTCACCGGTCAGTATATCCTGTCTTAATTCCGACATGTTACCATCTCCCCGTTGTATTTTATCTCACTGTTATGTTTTCTATGCCGTTAAAAACTCTGTTTCTTACCGGCGTAAGATCTCCGTGTATTCTCTGCGACATATAAACAGACGATTTTCTGTAAACAAGGCTTATATAAGGCAATTCCTGTGAAATATAATTCTGAAGCTTTCCGTATGCTGTCACCATTTCTTCATCGGTTACGGCGGCACTGCATTCGGAAATATATTCATCCATTCTTGTGCTTGAATAACCCATTACGTTATTATCCGTACCGAACATATTTGAAAAATCATTGGACGGAGATACTGTCCAACCACCGACAAAAATATCATAACTTCCGTTATGTATTTTATCCATATATGTCTGATAATCTGCCTCTGTCACCGATACCTCAAAGCCAAGTGCATTTAATGCCGAAGCAAGATTTTGTGCAACCTGGCATCTTTCGGAATTTTCTTTATTAACAAGTATTGCCGCCTGAAGTTTCCTGCCGTCCTCATTTTCTCTTACCGTCTGGCTTGTTCTGAATCTCCAGCCGGACTGCTCAACAAGCATTTTTGCCGTTGTCAAATCGTTATCATATCCGTATACACTGCTGTCATAAAGCCATGATGATGTTCTGACAGGAGAATATGCTCTTTCGGCATTGCCGAGATAAATTCCGTCAATTATATTCTGAATATCAAGGGAATAAGCTATTGCCTGACGTATATTTCTATCCATAAATACGGCGTTATTGAAATTAAAGCCTATAAAATCATACACATTTGTAATATAGCTTACACGTTTTCCGTTAAAGGCTGTATTTCCGCCGGCAAGCTCCGTTTCCTCTGCCGGAAGAATATCCGTAATGCCCTTTGTGAACAGATTGAGCTGTGTTTCCCTGTCCTTTGTCATTGTAACAGTTATTTTATTAACAGCCGCCTGTCCTTTGAAATCATTCATTGCCACCGTAAGCATAAGCTCCTTTGCCGGAGAAAAGCTTTCAAATCTGTATAAACCGGTTGTTACGGCAGTTGTAGGATTATCACTCATAACCGCATAATCTCCGCCGTAAAAGGCACTGCTTATAACAGGAAAAGCAAGATATACCATATTTCCGGCTCCGCTGTCATAAAAGGTTATGTCAATCTGATAGCTGCCCTGTGCCGACCAGTTTTTTATATGATCTGTACAGCTTTTATAATATGAATTTTCGGCATTATCTATCGTTCTGAGCGAATATATCACATCGTCAGCTGTAAGTATTGAGCCGTCCGAAAAGCTTACACTGCTCTTTAATGTAATATGTGCTGTTTTTCCGTCCTCATCAAATGTCCAGCTGTCGGCAATATTTGGCTCTGCTTTTCCGTCCTCACCTATATTTACAAGATTTTCATACATCAGTGTAAACACATCATTAACCGTTTCATCTGAATTGAGCAGCGGATTAAGTGTTTTTGTCATGTTCATTGAAAGCTGTAATTCGGTTTCATCATTATTTTCGCTGTTTATTGATGCACCCTGTCCCGTTACGCTGCCCTGAACAGCCGCCGTTTCAGAGGACGAACAGCCTGTTATAACAAATATCAAAGCACTAAGCAATGCAATAATTTTTTTCATTAATTACAGCTCCTTATAGTATTTTTCATATGCAGACATATATTTAACGGTTTTTTCAACATATCCGTCCGTTTCCTTATACGGTATGTTATCAAGTGTTTCTCCGTCCGAACTGTATTGGGAATCTGCAAGCCATTTGTTTACATTTCCGCAGCCCGCATTATAAGCGGCAAGTGCGGTTTCCAGTTTTCCGTCATACATATCCAGAAGATACCTCAGATACCAACAGCCTATTCTTATATTTGTGTCCTCATCATAAAGCATATCAAGACTGAAATCATCAATTCCGATTATATCTGCCGCCCATATACCTGTTTCCGGCATAATCTGCATAAGTCCTCTGGCACCTGTTTTTGAACGGTCGTTTTTATCAAAACCGCTTTCCGCTTTTATTACTGCAAACACAAGTTTTTTATCTATATTATAATCTGCGGCATATTTTTCAACATATTCATCATAGCGAACAGGATAAAGCACATTTGGTACAAAATATGCCCTGTATACAACCGAAACCGCTATAACAAAAATAATAATGCCGATCAAACATTTACTTTTTTTCATTTATAAAGCTCCCAATCGTATTTTTATCATCAAATAAGAGCATCAAGCTGACTTTCTATATTATCATCATCTGAGCTGTTGTCAATTATAACTGCACCCATAGCCTTGTATTCTTCCCATGATTTTTGAGAAGCAATGCGTTTTTCTGCCTGCTCATATGTTATTCCGTCACGTTTCATAATTCTTTCGGCTCTCACCTTTTCATCGGCATAAACCACCCATACGGAATCGCATATATCAACAAGTCCTGCCTCTGCAAGAAGAGGTGCATCAATTATAAATATCGAATATTTATCCGTCTGCGGTGTTATTTCTTCAATAAGTTTTTTAATTTCCGCAACTATGTATTTATGTGTGCATTCATCAAGGAATTCAAGCTCATTTTTATCCGAAAAAACAATATCTCCAAGCTTTCGTCTTATAATATTGTCGTTTTCATCAAGTATGCCTTTTCCGAAATGCTCAACAAGCTCATTATAAGCCGGCTTTTCTTTTTCTATTATTTCATGTGCTATGACATCGGCATCGGCTATGTATGCGTGTCTTTCCTTAAGCATTGAGCCTACATGGCTTTTTCCGCTGCCTGTTCCGCCCGTTAATCCTATTATTCTCATATTTATCACCCAGTTTATTATTTATTTTGCCTCATACCAGCTTTTGCCGCTGTGTACATCTACTTCAAGAGGTGCTTTGAGTTCGGCAGCATTCTCCATTTCTTCCTTAAGATACTGCTTAACTCTTTCCACCTCATCATCATAAGCCTCAATAAGGAGTTCGTCATGTACCTGTAATATAAGCTTTGATTTCATATTTTCGTTTTTAAGTCTTTTGCTTACATTAATCATCGCTATCTTGATTATATCTGCGGCACTGCCTTGTATAGGCATATTCATTGCCACTCTCTCGGCAAACGATCTCTGTATGGGATTACCCGAATTTATTTCCGGAACCGGTCTTCTTCTTCCGTAAATAGTCGAAACATATCCGTTTTCGGACGCCTCCGTAATTGTTCTGTTCATATATACCTTGATATTCGGATATTTTGCAAAATAGCCTGCCATATATTCCTCGGCTCTTTTTCTTGTTATTCCGAGGTCCTTGCTTAAGCTTGACGCTCCCATACCGTATATCATTCCAAAATTGACCGTCTTTGCCTCACTTCTCTGCTTCGGTGTAACCTCATCAAAAGGAACATTAAACACCTGTGATGCAGTAAGGCGGTGAATATCCTGCCCTTCCTTAAACGCATTTATAAGCGTTTCGTCCTCTGCCATAGACGCAAGAACTCTGAGCTCAATCTGCGAATAATCCGCATCAACAAATTCACAGCCGTCCTTAGGTATAAATACCTTTCTAAGCTCTCTGCCAAGCTCAAGTCTTACAGGAATGTTCTGGAGATTTGGCTCAGTTGAGCTTATTCTTCCGGTTGCCGTTATTGTCTGATTGAATGTAGAATATATTCGTCCGGTTTTTTTATCAATAACCGAAAGAAGTCCGTCTGCATATGTACTCTTGAGCTTTGCAAGCTGTCTGTAATAAAGCACGCTTGCGACTATCGGATTATCTCTCTTAAGGCTTTCGAGAACATCGGCGGCAGTTGAATAGCCTGTTTTTGTCTTTTTGCCGCCCTTAAGTCCGAGCTTCTCAAACAATATAACTCCAAGCTGTTTGGGCGAATTAATATTAAATTTTTCTCCGGCAAGCTCGTATATTTCCTTTGAAACCTCATTCATACTTTCCTCAAGACGTTTCTGGAAATCCTCAAGTGCTTTTTTATCAACAAGTATACCTTCCCATTCCATATCCGAAAGCACGCCGATAAGCGGCAGTTCTATATCATAATATAAACTATGCTGTCCGTTCTCATCAAGCTTGTTTTCCAGTATGTCCTTAGCCTTAAATGCTGTTTCCGCACTCTTTACGGCAATATATCTTCTTTCTTCCTCAGAAACTGCCCAAAGGCTTTTCTTTGATTTTCCTTTTCCCAGTATTTCCTCTTCGGATTTTATCTCTTCTCCGAAAAACTCACTTGATATATCATCAAAATGGTAAGTATCCTTCATCGGATTTATTAAATATGCCGCAATGGACACATCAAATGACAAACCGTTATATTCAATGCCGTTCTTTCTTAAAAACGCCATATCGGATTTGCTGTCTATTGTTATTTTCTTAAGGCCTTCGGACTCAAAATAAGACTTTACGGCATTAAGAAAATCCTCCGATGACATAAGCCCGCCTGTTTCCGCCCATGCAGTAACATCATCACAGGCAAACGCCATTCCGACAACGGCATTATCCTCATGCAAAAGCGTATAAGCAGACATCTTGTTTTCAAGTTTTGTTATAAATTCCTTAACGTCGTTGGCGTCTTTAAGCAAAAGCATATGCTTCTGTTTATTTTCTTCGTCCTCTATATTTGCCTCAAGCTTAACTCTTCCAAGCATACTTTTAAATCCAAGCTGTTTAAATATATTATAAGCCTCTTCGGAATAAGGTCTTAAGGCGTCCATATCGTCAAAATTACATTCAATAGGCACATTAAGGTCAATTTCCACAAGCTTTCGGCTGAGTCTTGCCTGTTCTGCAAAGGCTGTAAGATTTTCAGACGCCTTTTTCGGCTTTATCTCTGCCGCATGCTCTATCGAATTTTCCACATCACCGTACTGCTGTATTATTTTTACCGCAGTCTTTTCGCCTATTCCGGGCACACCGGGAACATTATCTCCGGCATCGCCCATAAGAGCCTTTACCTCAATAAAAGCCTTTGGATTTACGCCATATTTATTTTCAACTTCATTTGGGCCGTAATCCTCTATTTCGGTTTTGCCCTTAACTGTTTTCGGTATTCTTACCTTTATATTTTCAGTACATATCTGAAGCAGATCTCTGTCGCCGGAAACAACGGTTGCACTTATTCCGTTTTCTTCCGCTTTTTTTGCCATTGTGCCGAGTATATCGTCTGCCTCATATCCGGCAAGCTCAAAGCATGACACATTCATTGCGGCAAGTGCCTCTTTAAGAATCGGCATCTGGCCTCTTAATTCTTCTGGCATACCTTTTCTGTTTCCTTTGTAATCGGAATACATTTCATGTCTGAATGTAGGTGCGTGAACATCAAAGGCAACACCGAGATAATCGGGCTTTTCATCGTCCATAAGCTTAAAAAATATATTCATAAATCCGTAAACGCCGTTTGTATACCTTCCCTGTGAATCCGTAAGAAGCGGAACACCGTAGAAAGCACGGTTTACGATACTGTTTCCGTCTATAATAAGCAATTTTTTACGGGACATTGTTTTTCCTCCCTGTCAGTCATATGTAATCAATTTATTATACATCAATTCCTTTGTTTACACATTACTTTTTTATTAATATTTATAAAACAATGCTTTATATTTTGACAAAATAAGCATGTCAATTTTATTAACATATTCTTTGGTACCGCATATACTATAATACGTTTTTGTATCGGAGGTAAATTATATATGTCTGAAAAAAAGTTATTAAGCATAGCCGCTGTAACAATTTCCGCAATAACCGCTTTGTCCGGTTGCGGTTCGTCAAAAGAAAATGAGCTGACAACAGTACGGCTGAATGAGGTTGTTCATTCCGTATTTTATGCACCGCAGTATGTAGCACTGGAAAATGGATATTTCAATGAAGAAGGCTTGGATATTGAGCTTTCTGTCGGTCAGGGAGCCGATAAAAGCATGACAGCTCTTTTATCCGATTCGGCAGACATTGCACTTCTCGGAACAGAAGCCGGAATATATATAATTAATGAAGGTAAGGAAGATCATATAAAAACATTTGCACAGCTTACACAACGTGCCGGAAACTTTCTTGTATCGAGAAAAGATGAACCGAATTTCAAATGGTCGGATTTAAAGGGAAAATCAATAATCGGCGGCAGACCGGGCGGTATGCCGGAGCTTGTGTTGGAATACGTTCTCAATGAAAAAGGTCTGGAAAAAGGCAAAGACGTAGATATAATAAACAATATTTCCTTTGAATCTACCTCCGGAGCATTTGCGGCCGATGTCGGAGATTACACAGTTGAATTTGAGCCGTCTGCATCGGCTTTGGAGCAGAAGGGCTTAGGCCATGTTGTGGCATCTCTCGGAACCGAATCCGGCTTTGTTCCGTATACGGTATATATGTCCACCTCGGATTATATAAATGAAAATCCCGAAATAATACAGTCCTTCACAAATGCAATATATAAAGGCCAGCTCTGGGTAAACGAGCATACCTCCGAAGAAATTGCCGCAGTAATACTTCCGTACTTCACCGAAAGCGATCTTGAAACGCTTACCGGCATAATCGAGCGGTATAAAGCTCAGGACACATGGAAAACCGATCCGATATTCGAAAAAGAAAGCCTTGAGCATATTGAAGACATAATGGAATTCGGCGGAGAACTTTCCAAACGTGTTGATTTTGACGGCTTTATAGATAACAGTTTTGCGGAAAACGCAGTCAAAAATATAAAATAAGCTAAAAATGCCGAGCCTTTTTTTCAAAGGTTCGGCAAATATTATTGTCAGTTATTTTAATTCCTGTAACGCTCTTTTCATATCCTTTATCATCCAGTTCGGAACCTTCATCTCTTCAGCTTCTTTGACCGTAAGCCAATAATAGCTGTCGTGTTCTTCGCTGAGTATTACCTTTCCGCCTTTATACACACATAAGTATGTACAAAGCGTCATATGTACCTGCTCTCTGATAACATCAAATATTCTGAGCGGCTTTATTATTTTTACCTTAACTGAGGTTTCTTCGGAAATTTCTCTTAAAAGACCTTCCGTACATTTTTCGCAGAAACGCACACTGCCTCCCGGCAAATCCCATACCTCATATTTGTTAAGAAAGCTTTTTTCCATTTCTTTTTTACTTCTTCTTAAAAGAAGTATTTTATCCCCATTCACTATAACTGCCTTTGCAGCCAGTGCAAATCCCGACCTCATACACGACCTCCGAATAATTACTTGGATATCGCTTCGTCTAAGAGCTTTTTAAGATCTGCCTCATCAAAGTTATAAACCTTGTTGCAGAAATGACATGATATTTCCGCTTTTTTATCCTCTTCAAGAATAGTTCTCAAATCCTTTTCACCTATTGAAATAAGCGCTTTTTCAACTCTCTCTCTTGAGCAATCACAATAAAATTCGGTAGGCATCTTATCAATTATTTCAAGATCCATATCACCGAGAACAGCATCAAGTATAGTTTCCGGTGTTTCGCCTCTGTCAAGAAGCTCCGTTATATACTTAAGATGAGTTATTCTTTCCTCAAGCATTGTTGCAACCTCAAGCGTTGCTCCGGGCATAAGCTGGATTATAAATCCGCCTGCCGCTTTTATTGATGTATCCGTATCAACAAGAACGCCGAGTGCAATGGCTGTAGGTATCTGCTCGCTCTTTGCATAATAATATGTGAGATCCTCTGCAATTTCTCCCGAAACAAGCTCTGTCTTTCCTACATAAGGCTCTTTAAGTCCGAGATCCTTAATTACTGTAAGATAACCTTTGCCGACTGCTCCGCCAACATCAAGCTTAACAGGTGATTTGGGAGGTATATCTACATTTGGATTAAATGGATAACCCTTAACTCTGCCTTTGCTGTCGGCTGTAACAAGAAGTCCTTCGATAGGGCCGTCACCCTTTATCTGCAATGTAACAAGGTCTTTCTCTCCCTTAAGCATAGTTCCCATCATTGCTCCGGCTGTAAGAAGTCTGCCTAATGCCGCAGAAGCAACCGGAGTCGTATTGTGGAGAGTTCTTGCTGTCTGAACTGTATTTTTTGTTGTAGCGGCAAATGCTCTGATAAGTCCGTCTGCCGCAGTTGCTCTTAATATATAATCATCCATTGACTATTTCCTCCTTTTTGGTTATTTCTCTTGCGACAACGTAAATACGCTCGCTGTCGTCCCTTGCAGGCTCAAAAGTAAAGGCATCATATGCCGCTTCAAATTTCATTCCGCTTTCTTCAATATATCTGCGTATTGTTTCGAGGTCATAGGCTCTTTCGTAATGTTCTTCCTGTGTTCGGTCATATGTACCGTTTTCGTTTTTAACAAAGAAGTTAAGATAATATTCGTTTATCTTTTCTTCCTCATCATAATAATTTTCCCATATATATGCGGCATCGTCCGTTATTTCCGAAAAAGTATTATAACTATAAATATTTTTGAATTTATATTCAGTATTCAAATCAAAAATAAACAGACCGTTTGGATGAAGATAATTATTGACAAGTCTGAAAACCTCTTTTATATCCTCGTCCTCTGTTATGTAATTCAAGCTGTCGCAAAGGCACAGTATACAGTTGACTGTGCCGTAAAGCTCAAATTCACGCATATCCTGGAGAAGAAAAAGCGTATCAAGGCCTTCCTTTTCCGCTTTAAGCTTTGCCTCGGAAAGCATGTCCTCGGAAACATCAATTCCGATAACATCATAACCCTTCTTTGCAAGACGGAGAGCAATGTTGCCCGTTCCGCAGCCAAGCTCACAGACAAGCTCCGGCTTTATATTGAATTCAGAAAATATTTTTTCCACATAGTCAACCCATTCATCATAGTTGACATCCTCCATAAAGAGGTCGTAAACAGATGCAAAGCTTTCATATGCACCCACAAAATCACCTGCTTTTTATATATTTACAATACAGGACTGTATAACTAATTAATTATAAATAATTTACAAAACATTTGCAAGTTTTTGCCGTCAATTTTTATTATTTTTTTCGCGGTGTTTTCCCGCTATCTTTCCGCCGATTGCTCCGCTTTCTCTTGAGGTAAGACTCTTCCAGCCTGTTTTTTCTATTTTTTCACGCAGTCCCAGTTCTTCGGCTATTTCAAGCTTAAGTCTGCCGACCTCGGTTTCCAGATCGAATAGTGGTTTTTTCTTCTTCTCCTTTTTATTCTTATTACCGGTCTTTTTGGTATTCTCATTCATTTCGGCACCTCCGATGTTTTATAATACTCCTATTGTTGACATTTACTCATAGTTTTATGTATATTTATTAATTCATACCCTAATTTCATTGACACTTTAAAGGATTGGTGTTAATATTTAATAATATTTACAGTATATAAATTTCATACTTTTGCAGATTAAATTTTTGTCTGTTTTGTATCATAACCGGATAATTTAATTTTATATAATATGTATAAAGGAGTGTTTCCAATGAAAAAGGTAAATCTCGCTGTTGTCGGTGCCACAGGCATGGTAGGTAGAACATTTTTAAAGGTGCTTAAGGAGAAGAATTTCCCTATTGACAACCTTTATCTTATGGCATCTAAACGCTCTGCCGGCACTAAGCTTGAATATGACGGAAAAGAATATATTGTTGAAGAACTTACAGAGCATTCATTTGACAAACCGATTGACATCGCTCTTTTCTCAGCAGGCGGTTCAACAAGCGAAAAGTTCGCTCCTATCGCTGCCGCTCATGGTGTAATCGTTGTTGATAACTCTGCTCAGTGGAGACAGCATCCAGACGTACCGCTTGTTGTTCCCGAAGTAAACCCTGAGGATATTTCATGGAACCACGGTATCATTGCCAATCCCAACTGCTCAACAATACAGGCTGTTGCCGTTCTTAAGCCGCTTGATGACAAATATAAAATAAAGAGAGTTGTATATTCTACATATCAGGCTGTTTCCGGTGCAGGTGTTGCCGGATGGAACGATCTTGAAAACGGACTTAAGGGCGAGGCTCCCAAAAAATTCCCTCATCCTATCGCAGGCAACTGCCTTCCCCATATAGACGTATTCATGGAAAACGGCTATACAAAAGAAGAAATGAAAATGATCTGGGAAACAAGAAAAATTCTCCATGATCCCGATTTAAAGGTAACAGCAACAACAGTACGTGTTCCCGTATTCAGCAGCCATTCCGAATCAATCAACGTTGAGTTTGAAAAACCCATTGATGATATTGAAGATGTTAAAAAGCTTCTTGCCGCTGCTCCCGATGTTGTTCTTGTTGACGATCCCGCAAACAACAAATATCCTCTTGCAATCGACGCCGCAGGCACAGATGAGGTATATGTAGGACGTATCAGAAGAGACGAAAGCGTTGAAAACGGTATCAACCTTTGGGTTGTAGCAGACAACATCCGTAAAGGTGCGGCAACAAACGCAGTTCAGATTGCCGAAATTCTTGCAGAAGCAATGGATAAATAATTTTTTAATATAGAGGAGGAAAATATATGTCAATATTCACAGGCTCGGCAGTAGCCCTTATCACTCCCTTCAATCCCGACGGTTCAGTTAATTTTGAAAAGCTCAAAGAGCTTATTGATTTTCATTTAGCACACAAAACAGATGCTCTTGTTGTATGCGGAACAACAGGCGAGGCTTCAACTCTTACAGATGAAGATCAGGTTGAATGCATCCGAGTTGCGGCAGAGCACGTAAATAAAAGAGTTCCGGTTATCGCCGGAGCAGGAAGCAACGACACAGCACATGCGGTAAACCTTGCAAAGGCTTGCGAAAACGCAGGTGCGGACGGACTTCTTCTTGTAACACCCTACTATAACAAAACTACACAGCGCGGACTTATACAGCATTACACAACAGTTGCAAATGCAGTAAATATTCCTATCATTCTTTACAATGTTCCCGGAAGAACAGGAATGAGCATTGCTCCCGAAACATGTGCAGAGCTTTCAAAGATTCCCAACATTGTTGCCGTTAAAGAGGCAAGCGGAGATATTTCCGAAGTTGCAAAGGTTGCAAAGCTTTGCGGTCCCGATTTTGATATTTATTCCGGAAATGACGACCAGACACTTCCTATTCTTTCACTCGGCGGAAAAGGTGTTATTTCGGTAACAGCCAACGTAATTCCCGATGAAATGCACGATTTATGCGAGGCATATTTCAACCACGAAACAGAAAAAGCCCGTGATTTACAGATAAATATACTTGGTCTTTGCGACGCACTTTTCTGCGAGGTAAATCCCATTCCCGTTAAAGGTGCAATGAACATGCTCGGCTTCGGCGTTGGTGAATGCAGACTTCCTCTTTATGAAATGAGCGATGACCACAAAGCATTTGTTAAAAAAGAGCTTGAAAAATTAGGACTTATTAAATAAGAAGTACAGACTTAGGAGTAAAAACTATATGACTAAAATAATTATGAACGGCTGCTCCGGAAAAATGGGCCATGTTGTATGCTCGCTCGTTGCCGAAGACAAGGATTGCGAAATCGTTGCTGGTATTGATCCTTTCGGCGAAAGCAAGGACTTCCCTATTTTCAGAACACCGTCTGAATGCAATATTAGTGCAGATGTTATAATCGACTTTTCAACAGCAAAGGCTATACCTGCCCTTCTTGATTTTGTCGAGGAAAGAAAAATCCCCGTTGTTCTCTGCACAACAGGTTTAGATGAGGAGCTTCTCAAAAAAGTTGATGAGGTTTCCAAACAGGTTGCTGTATTGAAGAGTGCAAATATGTCAATCGGTGTAAATCTTTTATTTGCACTTGTTCAAAAGGCCGCTCTTGCACTTCAGGATTCCGGCTTCGACATTGAAATTGTTGAAAAACACCACAATCAGAAGATTGACGCTCCCAGCGGAACGGCACTTGCCATTGCAGACGCAATCAACGAGGTTTCAAACAATCGCTATAACTATGTTTATGACCGCTCACAGGTCAGAGAAAAACGTACAGCGGACGAAATCGGTATTCATGCCGTAAGAGGCGGAAACATTGTCGGCGAGCATGAGGTTATGTTTGCCGGAAAGGACGAAATAATAGAAATAAACCACAGAGCAATGTCAAAGGAGATTTTTGCGGTAGGCGCAGTTAAAGCCGCTAAATATCTTGCAGGCAAGCCGGCAGGTTTCTATACAATGAAGGACGTTCTTAAGGATATACTGGAATAAAAAGCTCTATTTCAAATAAGCAACACATAGCTAAAACTAAACCCTCGTAGAAATACTGCGAGGGTTTTTAGCTGTTCAAGTTTGTAATACTAATTTCAATTTTTTTCTAAACTACATTCGCCAGAATGTAGTTATTAAAATTTGGATTGAACCTTTTTAAAGGTTCATGGGGTTTGGGGCAAAGCCCCAAGGTCTTTCAATAAAGTATATTACTTATTCCGTCATTTCTATAAAATCCTCTTCGGAAATAACCGGTATTCCGAGCTCTGCCGCCTTTTTGTTTTTAGACGATGCAGACATTTTATCATTATTTATAAGATAGCTTGTTTTTCCGGTTACACTGCCCGTAACCTTGCCGCCGAGTGACTCAATATAAGCCTTAAGTTCATTTCGATTTTTATAATGTGTTACGTCACCGGTTATTACAAAAGTAAGGCCTTTAAGCTTCTCTCCCGTTTCCGCCGGCTTTTCAAATGTAAGCAATGACACAGCTTTATTGAACAGCTCCATGTTTTCATCTTTTTTGAAATAAGCATATATGCTGTGCGAAATTACTTCGCCAAAGCCTTCTATTGATGCAAGCTCTTCCTCATCTGCCGCAAGTATCTTATCTATATCATAATCAAAGTGCTTGCAGAGAAGCTTTGCATTGCTCAAGCCGACCTGATTTATGCCAAGTGCATTTATAAAATTTTCAAGCGGAACCGTTCTCGATTTTTCAATGGCAGCTGTCAGCTTTTCAAAGCTTTTCTGTCCGAAACCGTCCATATCCTTTATTTCTTCGTGATCCTTTATGCTGTATATATCGGTATAGTTTTCAAGTATGCCCTTATCGGCAAACTTTCGTATTGTTTCCTCCGAAAGGCCTTCTATGTTCATCGCATCTCTCGAAACATAATGAACAAGCGATTTTATACGCTGTGCCGAACAGTTCGGATTTGTGCAGTAAAGCTCTCTTCCTTCCTTAAGCATACGGATTTCCGTTTCACCGCCGCATACGGGACAGTATTCGGGAATGGTTTCCGTTGCCGAACAGGTAAGGTTTTCTGCAATCTGCGGTATAATCATATTTGCCTTATATACCTTTATTCTGTCGCCTTTGCCAAGCTTAAGCTCCTCCATAATGCTGACATTATGCACACTTGCCCTGTTCACCGTTGAGCCTTCAATATCCACAGGCTCAAACACCGCAACAGGATTGATTCTGCCTGTTCGTGATGTGTTCCACTCAACGCCTATGAGCGTTGTTTCTGCCATTTCATCACTCCATTTGAAAGCGATTGAATCTCTCGGAAACTTAGCCGTTATTCCGAGAGAACGGCTGTATTCAATATCGTTATAAGTAAGCACAAGTCCGTCCGATGCAAAGTCGTTTTCGGTGATTTTGTTTGCAAACATTCTTACTTTGTCCTCAACCTCATTGCCCTTTATAACATAATGCTCCACAACATCAAAGCCAAGCTCAGAAAGGAAATCGAGCTGTTCACTCTTTTTCTTGAACTCCATGCCATCGGCCTTAACAAATGTAAAAGCATAGAACATTACATTTCTGTCTGCCGCAATTTTGCTGTTCAGCTGTCTTACAGTACCGCTGCAAAGGTTTCTCGGATTTTTATATACCTCATCATCGTCAAGCTCAGCGTTTATTCTTTCAAACTCACTGTATGCAATAACACCTTCACCTCGTAAATTCAGTTCTCCGTTAAACTTGATTTTTTTCGGAAGATTTTTGAAATATCTTGCATTGTGCGTTATATCTTCTCCGATTTCTCCGTTTCCCCTTGTTACCGCTCTTTCGAGAACCCCATTATTATACGTCAGCACAATAGTCAGTCCATCAAGCTTCCAGCTTATTATTCCTTCTCTGTCGCCAAGCCATTCGGCAAGCTTTTCCGGGCTTTTGGTTTTGTCCAGCGACAATATAGGACTGTCATGCTTTACCTTTTGCAATGAACTTAAAACGGTATAGCCGACTCTCTGCGTAGGACTTCCACCATACACTATTCCACTCTCTTTTTCAAGCTTTACAAGCTCATCATAAAGCTTATCATATTCATGGTCGCTCATTATCTCTCTATCTTCCTGATAATAAGCTCTTGACGCATTGTTCAGAACATTTATAAGTTCCTTCATTCTATCCATATATCATTACTCCGTTTCAACCTTTTTCAGCTTAGACAGACCTGCCATAAATTTCTTTGTGCCTTTGCCTGTGAAAGCAACCTCAACCTCATAATCCCTTCCGGCATTTTTTATGGATTTTACCTCACCGATACCGTATTTCGGTGCTCTTACCTTATCTCCGACAGCAAAGTCAATCGTTACATTTGTCGGCTTTGGCATTTCGGCCGCATATGGCTTAGGCACAACAGGTCTTGCCGACATATTTCCTGCGGCAACTCCTGCCCTGCTTGCGGCAAATCTTGCACCGAAGTTATAAGGTGATGCCTTCGGCGGCTCATGGCTCGGTATTTCTCTTGTCTGAACCTTTTTGAAAGGATTATCCAAAAGCTCAGGCGGCAGTTCTCCGAGAAATCTTGACGGTGCATTATAAACAAACTGTCCATGCTGCATTCTCTGTCTTGCATAGGTAAGGAAAAGCTCCTTCTTTGCTCTTGTTATACCGACATAGCAAAGCCGTCTTTCTTCCTCAAGCTCCTTAGAATCTCCTGTGTTTATTGCCCTTCCGCTGGGAAAAAGTCCTTCCTCCATGCCTATCATAAACACATAAGGGAACTCAAGTCCCTTTGCACTGTGCAATGTCATAAGAACGACAGCGTCATCATCTTCGCTGTATGAATCAATATCTGCAACAAGTGCAACATCTTCAAGAAATGCAGACAATGTGGCATTTTCGTTTTCCTTTTCAAACTCAGCCGCCTTTGACGCAAACTCCTCTATGTTTTCAATACGCATCATTGCATCATCGGAGCCGTCCTGTTCAAGCTCATCACGATAGCCTGTTGCATTTACAACATATTCAATAAGCTCATGTACAGAAAGCTCCTCTGCCTTCTGCTTGAATGAACAGATAAGCTCATAAAACTCACCAAGCTTTTTGCCTCTGCTTTTCAATTCGGGATATTCCGCAGCACAGCCGAGTGCTTCAAAAAGTGTAGTTCCGTTCTTTGAAGCCGCATTTTCCGCTGTTTCAACCGTCTTGTCGCCTATTCCTCTTTTGGGAACATTTATTATTCGCTTAATTGCAACGGCGTCCGCTGAGTTATCAATCAGCTTAAGATATGCAAGAATATCCTTTATTTCTTTTCTTTCATAGAACCTTACTCCGCCGAAAAGTCTGTATGGTATTCCCTTTCTCACAAATCTGTCCTCAATGGCTCTGGACTGTGCATTGGTTCTGTACAGAACGGCAAAATCCTTATATTTTTTGCCCTTAAGTGCATTTTTGTTTATAATCTCCGTAACAAAAACTGCCTCTTCAATATCATTATCCGCTCTGAAAACATGTATTATACTTCCGGTATCGTTTTCCGTCCAAAGGGTTTTGTCCTTTCTTGCACTATTGTGCTTTATAACCTCATTGGCGGCTGTAAGTATGTTTTTGGTTGAACGATAATTCTGTTCAAGCTTTATAACAACCGCATTAGGAAAATCCTTTTCAAAATCAAGTATGTTTCGTATATTTGCACCTCTCCAGCCATATATGCTCTGGTCATCATCGCCGACAACACAAAGATTTCCGTATTTTCCGGCAAGAAGCCTTACAAGCTCATACTGCGATGTATTCGTGTCCTGATACTCGTCAACCATTATGTATTTAAAACGCTCCTGGTATACATTAAGCACATCGGGATTTGTTCTGAAAAGCAGAACTGTTTTATATATCAGATCATCAAAATCCAGTGCATTGTTTCTTCTCAGCCTTTTCTGATAAAGCTCATAAACTCTTGAGGTTTTATAGGCTCTCATATCTGCCTTATCAACTTCTTTTGTATAGTCCTCCCATGAAATCATTTCTTCCTTAAGATGGCTTATTGCAGAAACCGCACCTCTGACCGTATAGGTCTTATCGGTTATTGAAAGATTAAGCTCCTTAAATACTTCCTTCATAACCTTTTCCTGGTCATCGGCATCATATATCGAAAAATCTCTTGAATAATCAAGCTTTTCTATCTCTCTTCTCAATATCTGTACACAGGTTGAATGGAATGTGCTTATCCACACATGCTCAGCCGAAGGGCCTGCAAGCTTATCAACACGCTCACGCATTTCCTTTGCCGCTTTGTTTGTGAAGGTTATTGCAAGTATATTATAAGGGCTTATTCCATGCTCAAGCATATCCGCTATTCTTACCGTAAGTGCGCCTGTTTTGCCAGATCCTGCTCCTGCAAGTATAAGCACAGCACCGTCCTTTTGTTTGACAGCCTTCTGCTGCATCGGATTTAGTTCGTCATATCCTATCATATTTATATTCTCCCATATTAAAAGGGAAGTTAAGTGAAAATTTAACCTCCCAAAAGCACTTTAATTTTTAAACATCAGATTACCAAGCATTCGGTGTTCCGACATATCCCTTTGTGTAGAGATAATCCCATGAATATTCCGTTGAAAGCACAGGCTTTCCGTCAAAACTATATACACCGTAATATGTTGCACCGTTTTTAACAGCAGAAACAATTATATTTTTGTTTGCATATGTTCCGCAAACATTTCCGTTTACGGTAAAGAGCTTTCTTCCGCTTGAAATACTGTATATATCGCTTGAATTTCCGCCCTTCATCGAGGCAAAAGCGAGTATTTCACTGCCGTTTGAATAAAAACTTACTCCGCCGTATCTTTCGGCCGGAAGCATAAACACAACCTTTCCGTTTGCATCCGATACCCAGTAAAAGCTGTCGTTATATAAATAATAGAGATTACTGTCTATTTTTTCTCTGCTTTCCTTCGGCAATGCTCCGGCAACCCTTATCATAGAGCATATTGCCTGTTCAACGGTATAATAGCCTGTCGGATTAAATCTGCCATCGCCCATTCCGCTCATAAGGTTCATACCGCATACATTGTTTACGCTTTTATATGCCCATTCGCCTATATGTCTGCTGTCGGTAAAACGGTCGGAATTTGTGAAACGCACAAGTCCGAGATATTCTGCGGTTTTGTCAAGAACAACAGCCGCCTCTTCCCTTGTTATGTTTTCCTTAGGTGCAAAACGGGTACTCGTTCTTCCGGCAATAATCTCCATTCTGTAAAGCATCATTACCGCTTTTGAATCCGTATCGTAAAAATGAGCCTCTCTTGCGTTATAGGTTATTTTTATGCTGTTCTGTTTTGCAACAGTAATAACCGTATTATAAACCAGCTCGCAGAATTCTTCTCTTGTTATATTTCTTGTCATGTCGATATTACTTATTCCGGACGGAATAATTCCCATGCTGTCGGCAGACGAAATATAGCTTTCCGCCCATGCGGAATTAACTCTTTGTGCCGCCATAGCCGGAAATGCGGAAGAAAACGCAAGCATAACCGATAAGGCGGCCGCCACAAAGGTCTTTTTCATAATTATCACTCCAATAAAGAATTACCCACTGAATTATCATTCAAGTGGGCAATCGCTATTAACAGTCTTTATTTTCTTCCTGCTCTTCTTTTTCCTTCTGAGCACGCACTCTTTCGATTGCAAGCTTATATCCGTCCGTTCCGTATGTTAATGCACGGTTCACACGGCTGATAGTAGCAGTTGACGCTCCGGTCTTTTCGGCAATCTCTATATAGGTACATTTTCTGTCAAGCATTTCTGCAACCTGCATACGCTGGGCAATCGCCTGAATTTCATGTACCGTACATAAATCCTCGAAAAGCTTATAGCATTCCTCAAGGTTATTCATTGTAAGAATACATCTGAATAAGTTATCCGCAGCTTCACTTTTTATTTTACTGTTCATAAACACCCACCCGCTTCATTATTTTTCTCATATATTATAGTATTATTTTATCATACTAAAGTTTTAAAGTAAATAAGCAGATAGAGATTTTAGTTATTTTGTAATATATTTTTCAAATTCTTCAACCGATCTGTTCACAACAAGCTCCTCCGGGAACTCTGCCTGCTCAAACATTTTCTCCACATAGGTAAAATCACCTATATGTGTGCAGAAATGAGCGTCCGAAGCGGCTATAACAGGAACCTCCATTTTTTTGCAGAGCTTTAATATATCGAAAATATATTTTTCGCTTCCGCCTCTGAAACCGTTGGGAACAAGCGACGCATTGTTTATTTCTATAAGCGTTCCCGTTTCCGCAGATTTTTTAACCAGAGCCTCACAGTCAATGGGGTATCTCGGATCACCGGGATGACCGAGTATTTTTACATACTTATTCTCCATTACCTTAAATATGGCATTCATGTTCTGTTCAAGAGTACCAAAGGGTATGCATGGCGGATGAAGGCTTGCTATCGCATAATCCATTCTTTCTAAATAGAAATCCGGAAGATCTACATTTCCGTCATAATCAATTATATTCAGCTCAACGCCCATTCTTACCTTAACCCCGTTTATTTCACGGGGAATCACGCCGAAATTGATAAAATATGCCGAGCCGAAGCTGCCTTCCATTGCCGGAGCATGGTCGGTAATGCCGATAAGCTCAAGGCCTTTTTCAGCAGCATAATTCACGTTTTCCAAAAGTGTGGAATAGGCATGACCGCTTGCTATTGTGTGCGTATGTGCATCAAGAACAAATTTCATTTAATTACCTTCCTTATCAGCGCCATTCTGTTTCCATCTTGCCTCAAGACGATAAATAGGCTGTCCCATTGAAGAAAATCTTTCTTCGTATTCTGTCATAATATTTCCCTCATAATCACTGTTATGCAGGTCAAGAGAAATATTCGAAAGACTCCAGCCTGTTTCGCAGAATTCATTCAATGATGATTCAAAGAACACTGTATTGTCGGTTTTAAGGAAAATTTCCTTATCTCCGCCCAAAAGCTTTTTATAAAGCTCAAGAAAACCTCTGTATGTAAGTCTTCTTTTTGCCCAGCGTTTTTTAGGCCATGGATCACTGAAATTGAGATATATTCTGGAAAGCTCTCCCGGTTCGAATATATCTCCGAGTGTTTCCGCATCACCTCTTATGAGTGCAACATTTTCAATTTCAGGGCTGACCTTTCTTGCTGCAATAGCCATTATTGTTGTCTGTCTTTCTATGCCGATAAAGTTCACATCGGGATTTTCGATTGCGTTCTGAACAATAAATCTGCCCTTTCCGCAGCCGATTTCCGCATAAATTGGTTTATCGTTTCCGAAATATTCATGCCATTTGCCCTTATACTGCTCAGGCTCATGTACAAGATGTCTGTTTGATGAAAGCTCCTCGGCTTCCCATGATTTTTTACGAATTCTCATATGCTACTCCTGTTTTATTACTTTGATTCATAGTATGTTATTTTCGGATTATGCTTTGCCGCAAGCTTTATTACAGAGCTTAAAACAGTTGCAAAGCGACCGAATTTCATTTTCATTCTTTCTCTGTTTATATATCTTATTGTTACCGGAGTATTAAGCTCATCAAGGCAGTCTGCCAGTGCATCAAGATTATTTCCGTAGTAATCCGGAAAATCCAGCTCCTTAACAAAAATCTCATGTACCTCTGATTTGCTTTCTATTTTATCTCCGTCAATTATAATTTCCTTCAACTTTATTCCTCCCCATAGAGTAATTCAAACGACTGATAGTGGTCACCCGTATAATAAATAAGTCCGTCATTGGAAAAAACTATTCTTTCTGCACCTCTGCTGTCCTTTCCGAGCGTATTTATATCACATTCGGTATATTCTCTTCCGTCGGCCTCCGGCAAAAGTCCTTCGTAGTTGCCGAAATGCGTTCCGTCGATACATTTTCCCGGAGCGTAAGGCTCAAGAGAGCCGCCTTCCCAGCCGAGAGCCTGTGCCTCTTTTTTGGTGATATAATTACTCGGAAGATGTCCGTAGGTTTCTATATACAAGGCAACATCGTCCTTGCTGTCATATGTTCCGTCCTCATCAATAACAGTTCCGTCATTTTCAGTTGTGCTTTCGGTAACCTCGGAAGTATTTGAACCGATATTGTCTGCCGAGCCTGTTGCACAGCCGGTTATAATAAGCATAAGCACCATAAGAACCGATACTATGGATATTATTCTCTTTCTCATAAATTATCCTCCATAAAAAAAGTGCTATACTACTAATATAATAGTATAGCACAAATTTCAGCAGGTTCCAATATCTTTAATCGCATAAACCTTCAATTTATAACCGACAACGACAGCAACAATAAGCTTGATAATATCACCCGGAATGAAGGGAAGTATACAAGCACCGAGTGCATATGCAAGCTCTTTTCCGGAAACAAACATAAACCAGTATGTACCGATAATATAAAGCACTGCTGTTCCGAGAATTACACCGAATATACCGTATATTTTCTTGTTTCCGCCGTATTCACACATAGCTCCTACAATAAACGCACAAGGTATATATCCTATTATATAGCCGCCTGTTGCGGAAACGATTTTCTGAAATCCGCCTGAAAATCCCGAAAAAACAGGAAGTCCGACTGCACCAAGAAGAATATATATAACAACCGCAAGCGTTCCGTATTTCTTGCCAAGCACAATAGCTGCAAGATAAATCGCAAAGGTTGCCAATGTTATCGGTATAGTCCCTACCGGAATTGAAAATGGTGCGGCCACACATAATATTGCGGCAAAAAGTGCCGTTAAAGTCAAATCTCTTGTTTTCATAATTTTATACTTACCTCCCCGGAATTAAGTGTTTTTCTGCCGTTCTCCGTTTCAACAACGAGAGCCGCATTGTCATCTATTTCAACTGCTCTGGCGTCATAGCTTTCGTTTCCGTAATAAACGGTTATGCTCTTGCCGAGAACATTGGATTTTTTTCTGTAATATTCAAGAAAGCTCTTATCATGTATGTCATTCTCAATATTATAAACATTGTCGAGTATCTCTGCCGCAAGTTCATTTCTTGAAAGCTTTACTCCTGTTTCCTTTTCTATTGATGTTGCGATATTTTCTATATCTGCCGGAAATTCTTCGCCGAGTACGTTTATGCCTATTCCTATAACCGCATAGTCCAGCATACCGCCTTCAAAATCAAATCCTGCCTCAGTGAGTATTCCGCATATTTTCTTGTTATTTATATAAATATCGTTTACCCATTTTATCTGTGTACATTCTTTTCCGGTAAGCTTTTCAATCGCTTTGGAGACAGCCGTAGCCGTATAGGAAGTTATAAGTGGAGCATAATCCACACTGAGCTTAGGTCTTACAAGAATACTCATATAAAGGCCTCTGTTTTTCGGTGAAAAGAAAGGTCTGCCTATTCTTCCTCTGCCGCCTGTCTGGCTGTCGGAAATAACAACGCTCTTTTCGTTTACTCCGTTTGCCGCCATTTCCTTGGCTCTGTTATTTGTGGAATCGGTTTCCTCCATAACGATTACATTCCATTGGTCTTTGCAGTCGCTCTTGACTGCGGCGGCATTTATTTTTTCGGTCATTTTCTTTAAGCAATAGCCTTTGTTGGTTACCGCCTCTATGTCATAGCCTTCTTCCCTAAGCGATTTTATTGCCTTCCACACACCGTTTCTGGAAACAAAGTGTCTTTTCGCAATTTCTTCTCCGGAAATATATTCGTTATTTGATAATTCGGTAAGCACTTCATCTTTAAGTGACATATTATCCCTCCCGCTTAAAGATAATAGCAACAAAAAAAGAGATTGTCAACCAATCTCTTTTAATTGGTGACAATCTCTTATGGATTTTTAAATTAGTATCTTGTCTTGATGTTTGTTATTTTTCCGTCCTTATCAAGTGTAAGTGTTGCCTCTATTGTTTTGCCATCATCATAAGCATCTCTGATGTCTCTTGTATCTTCACAGTCACCACTAAATTTTGTCTTTGATGTAAATTTATATTCTGCACTTGATGAGTTGTCGAGAACTACATAGCACTTTGAATCTGTCTTATTATATTCAAATTTATCAATATCAGCCTTTACGGATTTTACATAGCCTTCAACCTTAGTTACTTCTTTGTTTTTGATTGTAAGCTCTATTTCGATGGTCTTGTCGTCCTTCTTGATTGCGTCATAAAGGTCGTCATCATCGTCTATTTCATCTTCTCCATCGGTAATGCTGAAATCTGTACTCTTTGTGTAATCGTATGTTTTTGAACCGATTTTGATTGTTCTATCGTCTGTATCAATTGATTTAAGTGTGCCGGAAGCATCTGATGAACTTGAACCGATTGTTACAGTAATTTTATAAATATACTCATCATCATCGTCCATTGTGATGTCAGCCTTAAGTGTTTCATCGTCATCAAGTGCATTTTCGAGAGCCTTTAAGAACTTATCGATTCTTTCATATGTGTCTCCGTCAAACTTCATTGTTTTTACATCGTCATCATCATCGGGGAAATGGTATTTATCTGATCCGATTTTGATATAAGCTTTATCTCTATCAACAGAAGATATAGTTTTACCTGATGAAGATGAGCTCTTACCTGAAATAGTTGCAACAATCTTTTCGATGTCGTCATGCTTATCAAGTGTAAGAGCAACAGTCATTTTTTCTGAGCTCTTCATATCATCGAATTTTTCAACAAGATCATCAATATCATCAAGTGTCTTTGTTGATGTTCCGGAAACAAGCTTAACAACAAGTTCATCATCGTCTACATAGCCATATGACTTACCGTTTGTAAGAGTGAGCTTTCTTGATGTAATGCTCTTAACTTCATTACCTGAGCTTTTTCCGCTTTCAGCAACAATCTGGATTACTTCATCGTTTGAGTTGAGTGAAAGTTTTACAGTGTAGTCATTTCCGCCATTGAATTTGTTTTTAAGTGAAGCATATGTGCTATTACTTCCATCTATTGTAACCTTTGTGCTTGATGTATCCTCTACGTCATATGTTTTTGATGAACTTCCGGATTTGATTGATATAGTGCTTGAAGTCATTCCGGAAATTGTTCCTGATTTTGTCTCAGCAGCTGTTGTTGATGAACCTGATGCCATTAAAAGGATTGTTGATGCAACGCTTCCGTTACATACAGCAACGATTGAATCACCTGTCTTAAGCTTATCAACAGTTGTCGTTGACGAACCGCTGATAACTGAAGTTGATGAATTTGTTGTGAATGTATATGTTATTGAAACACCGTTTGCTTTACCGCTTACAGAAATTGTATAACCACCTGTTGTTGATGTTTTTGATTTAATTGTACCTGAGTACTGAACAACCTGTCCTGTCTGTCCGGGATTTGTGGGTGTTGATGTACCGTTACCCTTAAGTGTATTATATGTCTTTGACACAAGAACAGCCATTTCGGCACGATTTATTGCCGCTTTTGGATTGAACTTGTTGTTTGAATCGCCAACCATTATATTGAGTCTGTTAAGGAGCTCAAGATAAGGCACAGATGTTGTTGAAACGCTTGATGAGTCACCGTAAGAAATAGTCGGATTTGACGAAAGGCTGTATACTGTTGCAAGAGCCTTACCAAAAATAACCGCTACGTCCTCTCTTCTTGCATTGTTCTGTGTTGATGCATTAGCCATGAAAATTCTGAGGTCGTTTTTTGAAAGTATGGAATTTTCAAGTGCATAAGCAACCGCGTTATATGCCCATGAAGGAATATTGTTGGCTGCCATTGTGTTTGTCCATTTGCTTACAACCGATGAGCTTACAGTTGTTCCTTTGTATTTGCTCATTATTGAATACATAAGCTGAACAGCCTCGTTATATGTAACATTGTTTTTTGCCTTACAGTAAAGCTTGCCATTTTCATTATAACCGGCCATAAGTCCCTGATTATATGCCTCTTCGATATATGTAGCCGCACCTGCCCAAGGAAGATTATTTATATCCGCAAACACCGATGCCGCATATGCCGGCACTGTTCCTACGCTGCTAATTGCCATAGCTGCCGCAGCTGCAACTGCTAAAATTGATTTTTTCAAGGTTATTCCCCCTATCATGATTTAAACTCATTACATAATTTTTACTTTATATTTATATAATATTTATTTTTATGACTATATTGTAACTAATATTGTTAAAATAATCAATAAACACAGCCATTCAAATGATTAAGAATTTCTTACAAAAGTTATATTTTTGTAAATTAATGCCATAAAAAGCGGCATACTGTAAATTTAAGTACACCGCTGTAATATAAAAATTCTGTTACCACAAAATATTATTTTTCTCTGTTATGGAAGAAATGACCTTCGTTTGCAAGTGGAGCAATCGTTCCTACCCATCTGTTTGTGTAGTTAAAGAAACCGGCAACATAAGCAGCTTCAAGAATTTCATGGTCATTGAAGCCGACAGCACGAAGCTTGTCAACCTGCTCTGAATCTATTTCCTGAGGATGAGCTGTAACAAACCATGCATAATCGCAAAGTGCTCTCTGTTTTGGAGTCATCTTTGCTGAACGGTAGTTATATGAAATTCTGTCACACCATTCAGGATCGCCTGTATAGCCTCTAAGCGCATCACCATGAGTAGTAAGACAGTATGAACAACAGTTTACAGAAGAAACAACAACACCGATCATTTCCTTATCCGCATTTGAAAGATAGCATGTTTCGGGTGTAAAAAGAGATGCCTTAAAGTTAAGGAAACCTATGTATTGCTTTGCATTAAGCGGAAGAACCTTAAAAAGATTGTTGCAGAATCCCCAGTTTTCCATCATTGCATCAACATTTTTTTCAAATACTTCAAATTCCTCGTCTGTCATTTCTGCTCTGTCGGGCTTCTGGAGTAAAGAAAGCTGCTCATTAAATTCAAGTGCCATGAAAATCTCCCCTTTTTCTTAGTTTAATTTTTTATTATTTATTTCAATATTATACCATAACCGCCATAAAATACACAATATTTTTTCAAATTTATTATAAAAATTTACATTTTGTTCTATGTGAAGTTTTCACAAAATTCTCTTTACTTGAATGTTTTAATATGCTATTATAGTGAAAGTATTGACAAAAATCTACATTAATAAAACAATGCACAGGAGGAACTTCGGAAATGCCCAGTTTAAGCAGAAGAACAGACACATTTACAGAATCAATGATAAGAAAAATGACAAGAATATCTCTTGAAAATAACGCAGTTAATCTTTCACAGGGATTTCCCGATTTCAATCCTCCCGAAGCACTTATCGATCGTATGGCAGAGGTTGCACACGAAAATTATCATCAGTATGCAATCACATGGGGCTCACAGAGAATGCGTGAAGCTCTTGCAAAAAAACAGAAACATTTTTCAGGTATGAAATATGATGCTGACAAAAATGTACTTGTTACCTGTGGAAGCACAGAGGCAATGATGTGTGCAATGATGACAGTATGCAATCCCGGCGATAAGGTAATTGTATTCTCACCCTTCTACGAAAACTACGGTGCAGACGCAATTCTTACAAGTGCAAAGCCTATATATGTTCCACTTATTCCGCCTGCATTTAATTTTGATGTTGATGTACTTGAGGCCGCTTTCAAGCAAAATCCTAAGGCTATCATATTATGCAACCCTTCAAATCCCAGCGGAAAGGTTTTTACTCGTGATGAGCTTCAGATAATTGCTGATTTTGCGGAAAAATATGATACTTTCGTTATCACCGACGAGGTTTATGAGCATATCGTTTACCAGCCAAACAAGCATGTTTACTTTGCAACTCTTCCGAGAATGGCTGAACGTACAATCACTTGCAGTTCACTTTCAAAAACATACTCGATAACAGGCTGGCGACTCGGATACATATTTGCCGATGAAAAAATAATCGACGTAGCCAAAAAGGTTCACGATTTCCTTACGGTAGGTGCCGCTCATCCTCTTATGGAAACAGTCGTAACAGCACTTGAGTTTGATGATAAATACTACTCTGATTTTCTTGCAATATATCAGCACAAAAAAGATTTGTTCATAAACGGACTTAAAAGACTTGACTTAAGCTTCAGCGATCCTCAGGGTGCATACTATGTTCTTGTAAATACAGATGAATTTAAGGTAACAAACGACATTAAATTCTGCGAATGGCTTGCCCGTGAGGTTGGCGTAGGTGCTGTACCCGGCTCAAGCTTCTTCCGTGAAGATGTGAACAACTACATCCGTTTCCACTTTGCAAAGAACGACGATACACTTATCGAGGCACTCAACAGACTTGAATCACTCAAGAAAAAAGCAATAGCCGCAAACGGAAATTTTAATTAAGCATAGCTTAAAGGGACAGACTTTTATAACCTGTCCCTTATTTATTGTATCAACTAAATTTTTATGTTATAATTTTCTTGAATAAAATTAAGGAGCTGATTATATGCGTTTTTCAATGGAAGATACTGCTGCAATCGTTGTTGACTACCAGGAAAAGCTTGTACCCGTTATGGAAGGCAAGGAGGAGCTTATTGCCGCATCTAAGGTTTATCTTGCCGGCTTAAAGGAGCTCGGAATACCTATGATAGTTACACAGCAGTACACAAAAGGGATAGGAAACACAATCCCCGAAATTGCAGAATGTCTCGGAGATTTTACTGCATATGACAAAAATACATTCAGTATTTGTAAAAACGAAGAAATTTATGCCGCTGTTAAAGCACTCGGCAAGAAAAACATTCTCATCAGCGGTGTTGAAGCACATATCTGTGTACTTCAGACTGCCATCGACCTCAAGGCTGACGGATACAATGTATTTTTAGTTGAAGACTGTATTGCTTCAAGAAAGAAATCAAACAAAGAAAATGCAGTTAAACGTGCAATGGGAGAAGGAATTTTCATCACTTGCGGAGAATCGGTTCTTTATGAACTTCTTGTAAATTCTGCTAATCCTCATTTCAAGGCTGTTTCAAAAATAGTTAAGTAAAGATATATATAAACGTCTTTGGATTTAAGGCTCTTTGTCAAGCATGGGGGTAAACTCATTTCAGAAACCTGGTACAATAGTATCAGGTTTCTTTTATATCACCATATTTGATTAAGACATTGATAACAGAATTCTGTTTCTAAAGTTCTTAAAATTACGAAATCCGTAACCATTTCTCTTTATTACTTTAATCTTATTATTCACCCTTCTGTAAATCCATTAGAATAAGAACAGTCAAAAGCATTTAAAATATATTTGCTCCAGTTTCCTAACATAGTTAATGTTGCATTGAATTCACTTAGCTGACTTACCTGAGCAGATAAAATAAACTTTTTAAGCCTAATTTTTGCAACAGAAGAATTTTCAGAGCTCATAAATTCATAGAACAGTTCCTTTAAATAATAGGCTTGAGCAAGGTCATACGATTGTTGAAGCATGATTTCCAAAGCCTGTTTATTTTCGCTTGACAACAATGAGTAATGCAATAACAGAATACGTCGGCTGCGTTTAAAGTATTTTCGTTTGGAAGGATACATATCCTTTTGAATTCTTTTTCTGACATTTTCAAGAGCCCATGTTATATATCTTACAACATGGAATTTATCAATAACAATTAAAGCAAAAAAATAAAGAGGAGTTTTTTGACACTCCCCTTTAAAATGAATTTCGATTTTTTATAAAAGTCATATTTTATGATTATGACCTTCTTTTTTTATTATATTGCAGTTTCTCTTAAAAGCTGAACTCGTTGTTTTATTGCATTGCACAAAACATTTTTTCTTTCTTTACTGATATATTCAGACTGCGAAAGAATTTCGTCAGCCATATATTCTATTCCGTTCAGATTATCTAAATCAAGCCACGAAAAATCTTTTACCAGCTTAATCTGTTCGTTATGAGTTTTCTTAAACGGTTTTGAAGAAATTGAAGGAGCAAGCGGTTTAATCAGATTTTCCTGTATATTGTACCAAAGTGATGTTCCGCAATCAAAAACAGGTGCAACACCTTCCCACTCAAGGGTAACCGCATTTCTCACCAAGCCGAAATTATTATAATGTCTGTCTTCATTACATATCAAAAAATCAAGCACAAGCATTTTTTCGGTTTGCTGTCTTATGTTTTTAATACCAAGCTCTTCAACACATTTTATATAAAATTCATATTCTGAAAGTTCATTTGGCTTTTTAATATTTTTCATTATATTATAAGCCGAAACAAGCTCTGTTTCAGATGTAATAAAGTCCTTACATACAGAAAACAGTCTGTCGTTTTCCCAGATAATTTTATATTCCGTATGCTCTATTCCAAGTCTTTCGGCTATTTCAGATGCAATTACTTCACACAACGGCTCCTGCTGATAAGGATTACTTCCGCCCTTTATCAAAACTCTTTTGCCGTCGGAAATTTTCCATTTCTTTATAAGCTGTCCGTCCGATGTATTATCCGGCGAAACAAGGCTCATGCAGTCCGAAAATTCGCCATATCCAAACAAGAGATTTCCGACATCATCGGAAAAGCTGTTGTCAAAGAAATTTATATTTTTCCACAAAAGAGGCTTGTCCTTTGGCGAAATCCAATATTGATCCGAAAGACTTAATCCATAGCACTTCGTGAGAAGCTCCTGCGGAACAGACATATCAAGCTTTTCCAGTGTTTCTCTCAAACCTGAACGGCTTGCCGGAATAGAACGCTTTGACCACCATTTTGCAAGCGAAGTTTTATCAAGCTCACCTTTTTTTGTTGTTCCTACCGGTAAATGCTCCTTAGCAAAAACATCATATACATTTGTGATATTTGAAAGCTCGTCAATTTCTATTTCAGCTGTCGGCTTTTCTCTGTGCATTAAAATGTATCTCATCAGACCTCACCTCTTTTATTATATTTTATACTGTGCTTAACATCATTGCAATATAATAAGCAAGCTCTGATTGTACATAAAATTCATTTTTATGCCTAATTCCGACATATAGTCTTTATTTAAACACAATCGTTATCGTTGTACCTTCATTAACCTTACTCTTTATTGAAAGCTCACCACCCAGGAACGAAACGCCATGTTTAACTATGGAAAGCCCCAGACCTGTGCCGCCTATCTTTCTTGAGTGGCTTTTATCGACACGATAAAATCTTTCAAAAACACGGTTTATATCCGCATCAGGTATGCCTATACCGGTATCTTTTACTCGGAATGTTATCCTTCCGTTCTCTTTTCCGGCAAATACATCGACACTTCCGTTTTCTTTATTATACTTAATCGCATTTTCTATTACATTATGTATTATCTCATCGGCTACAGCCGGTATGGATTCCATAACCGTTTTTTCTCCTGTCAGCTTAACGGTTATGTTTCTTTCCTGTGCCATCGAATCAAGTCTTGTTATTGTATCCTGTGCCATTTTGAAAATATCAACAGGCTGTTTATCTCCGAATCCTGCACCTTCATCAAGCTTTGAAAGCTTTATTATATCATTTACAAGAGTTATTAGTCTGCCGGACTCATTATGAATATCCTTTGCAAACTTAGGAACATCATCAGGCTTTACTATTCCGTTCATTATTATTTCGGATATTCCGAATATAGATGTAAGAGGTGTCTTAAGCTCATGGGAAACATTTGATGTAAATTCTCTTCTAAGCTCTTCACGCTTTTCCTTTTCGGTAACATCAACTATAAGCAAAACCGAACCTCTTACATTGCCGTCCTCAAAAACAGGATTAGCATAAAGCTGATATATTTTTCCGTTATATTTAAGCTGTCCCTCACCTCTTTTTCCAACAAGCGAACCTTCAACCACTTCTCTGAATACCTCTGAACGGTTTATGGTAAACACGCTGTCACCGATTTTTGTATCATGCACATCAAACAGCTTTTTAATTCCGTTATTGAACGAAAGAACCGATGTTTTTGTATCTATTATTATAAAGCCTTCCTGCATATTTGACGTTATTGCCCTGAATTCCTCTTCGTTTTTCTTAAGCTCGGTCATCTGGCGTTCAATCAAAACATGCTGTTTTCTTATCTTTTTTACAAGTGGCATTACCTCCGGATAATTTGCATCTATATCCGGATTTTCAATATTCATTTCATTCAGCGGCTTTACTATTTTTTTAGAAAGCAGATTTGCCAGTAGAATGGATATGATAACAATAATAACAAAAACGAATATTAACGGATCAAGCATAGAGGCTATCAACGCCCATGCCGAATACTGCTCACTCGAAATTCTTATTACTGTTCCGTCATCAAGCTTTAACGCATAGTAAACTATCTTTTCGGCAAGCGTATCAGAATATCTCTGACTTGAGCCGCTGCCGTTTTCAACAGCCTCTTTAAATTCCTCTCTGTCGGCATGGTTTTCCAGCTTAGCTGCGTCAACCGTAGTGTCATACAGCACCGTTCCGTCCTTATCTATCCATGTTACCCTGTTTTCCAAATCTATATTTTCGAGGTAATCAACCCCGTATTCTTCAACTCCAAGCTCTGCAAGCGTAGCCTCGTTCCTAAGCTCCGAAAGAAGCTGGTTATTGAAATATTCATAAAGAATACCCATTATAAAAACGAAGCTGACAAGAAGAGTTATTACGGAACCGAATATAATACTCCGAAATATTTTCTTTGTCATTTATCCTCAGTCCTTTATCTCAAGTCCTTTTTCTCAGTCACCGATTTTGTAGCCTATTCCTCTGACCGTTTCAATAAGCTGTCCGCATTCACCGAGCTTTGTACGGAGAGTTCTGACATGGACATCAACCGTTCTGTTTTCCCCGTCAAATTCAAAGCCCCAAATATTGCGGAGTATCTGATCTCTTGTGAAAACAGTTCCTCTATTGGATATAAGCAGACATAAAAGCTCAAATTCTTTATATGTAAGCACAACGTCCTTTCCGTTTGCCCTTACTATATGCTTTGAAGGACATACATAAAGACCGCCGGCAGTATATTCATCTTTTTTTGTATCGCTTTCGGTTCTTCTTAAAAGAGCCTTTATTCTTGATATAAGCTCCATCATTCCGAAAGGCTTTGCAACATAATCATCGGCTCCCGAATCAAGACCGATAACTTTATCATATTCGCTGTCCTTTGCCGTAAGCATAATTACGGGCAGCTTTCTTGTTTCACTTCTGTTTCTAAGCTTCTTTAAAACCTCAAGTCCGTCCTCTTCCGGCAACATAACATCAAGCAATACAAGATTAGGTATTCTTTCCTCAACAGCTTTCCAGAAATCCGAAGGCTTTTCAAAGCCCTTTGATTCAAGTCCGGAATTGTTAAGAGCATATTCCACAAAATTTCTGATGCTTTCGTCGTCTTCAAGCAGATAAATCATAAGTATTATCCTTCCGTAGTCATTAACCAAAATTTACCCGTAACATAACATTACAGGCTTCCAAAAAGTATCTGTTAAATAAGCGGCTGATCATTGATATTAAGCTTAAAATGCAAGCCTATCATTTCCGCTGCCTTACGGCAAAGTATCATTCGTTCAAGGAATATTTCAAAATAATCCATAACCGAACCGTAATTTGTATCAATCTTAAGCTCAAGAGTTATGAGTGTATGGTCTTCGTTTATTATAAGACGGCTTTTTTCAACCGAATAGTTAACTCGGTCATGTATATCAAAGTTTGCAATATCTTCGTTTCTTACTCTTGAACGTCTTACGTCTGATTTATCCGCAAGTATAAGTGCCGCCGCTATGGCGTTTACCGGAACACCGTTGCCTTCATCATGGTTGCCTATTGCAGTAACTATTGTCGCAATGTCCTCCGGATCCATCTGGAGATTATCCAGTATACGGAATGCCATTGTGGCTCCGCTCTGCGAATGGTCAACTCTGTTTACAAGATTTCCGATATCGTGAAGATATGCGGCAATCTTTACTATTTCAATGTCATGCTCCGAATAGCCCATTGTTCTCAATATGTATTCCGCTGTTTCGGCAACGTGTGTAACATGGGCAAAGCTATGCTCGGTAAAGCCGAGAGCCTTAAGCGACTCATCAGCTTTCCTTATATAAGTATTTATTGTTTCGTTTCTTCTTATTTCTTCAAATGTCAATCTATATCACCTCAGTTGTTCTTACTGCGAACACCTGTTATTGAATATTCAACCCATTCTGCAATATTTGTAGCATGATCGCCGATTCTCTCAAGGTATTTCGCAATCATAATAATATCAATATAATATTCTCCGTTTGTACTGTCTTTTGCAATCATTTCTATTACATCGCTTTTCAGCTTTGCAAACCATTCATCTACGACATCATCATAAGCGATAACCTTTCTGGCAAGCTCAAGATCCTTTTTAACAAAGGAATCAACGCTGTCTGTAACCATTTTTATAGCTTCCTTAGCCATTTTCCTTATGTCATCGTTTATTGACATGCCGCTTTCAATTATGTAGCGTGAAATTTCGGCAATATCAGATGCTTGGTCGCCTACACGCTCCATATCAGTAATCATTTTAAGTGCTGCGGAAACAATTCTGAGGTCTGTGGCAACCGGCTGCTGCTGAAGCAGAAGCTTCATACACATACGCTCAATGTCACGTTCCTTCTGGTCAATTTCCGCATCTGTATCAAGTGCGGAATCCGCACTGACAATATCATTCTTTTCAAGTGCCTCAATAGCGGAGCTTACTGCGTCCTCACAAAGTGCACCCATTTTTATAAGCTCAACGTGCAGCATCTCAAGCTGCTGATCGAATTTGTTTCTCATTATCCGAACCTCCCTGTAATATAATCCTCTGTTCTCTTATCTCTCGGCATCGAAAAAAGCTCTTCGGTGTCGTTAAATTCAATAAGCTCTCCGAGAAGGAAAAATGCGGTTTTATCGGAAACTCTCGCAGCCTGCTGCATATTGTGCGTTACCATGATGATAGTATACTTACTTTTAAGTTCCATTGCAAGGTCTTCGATTTTCGATGTTGATATGGGGTCAAGCGCACTCGTTGACTCGTCCATAAGCAATACTTCAGGCTCTACCGCAAGTGCTCTTGCTATACATAACCTCTGTTGCTGGCCTCCCGACATCTCCAAAGCACTTTTCTTAAGTCTGTCCTTAACATCGTCCCAAAGGGCCGCATCTTTGAGAGATTTTTCAACTATCTCGTCAAGCTTTGCTTTTGATCTGACACCATGGGTTCTCGGTCCGTAGGCTATGTTGTCGTATATGCTCATAGGGAACGGATTTGCCTTCTGGAATACCATACCCACACGTTTTCTCAAATGGTTTACATCCATATCTTTGTTTATGTCCACACCGTCAAGAAGTATCTCTCCGGTGATCTTACAGCCTTCGACCAAATCGTTCATTCTGTTAAGACATCTTAAGAATGTTGATTTACCGCAGCCGCTGGGACCGATTATGGATATGACCTTATTTGTGGGGATAGTTATGTTTATATTCTTTAATGCGTGAAAATCTCCGAAATTCAAATTCAGATCATTAACACGGAATGATACATCCTCCATAATTCTTTCTCCTTTATGATCTATTTTTACTTACAGTTAAATTATATAAAATCAATGTAAAGTCATCAGCCACACAAATGTTAAATTTATGTTATATGTTTTTATTTTTTCTTAAATCCTCAGTTTTTTGTTAACTTCTTTGCCAAGAACGATGACAGAGCATTTATTATAATTACCATAACCAACAATACAACAGCCGTTGCATACGCCTGATCAATATAAAGACCTTCCGAAAGCAGACAATACATATGTACCGCAAGCGTTCTTGTTGATGAAAAGATATTTTCCGGAACGGCCGCCGTTGTACCGGCTGTGAATATAAGCGCCGCCGTTTCACCAACGATACGTCCTACTGCAAGTATAACTCCGGCAAGTATACCGGGCATTGCGGCAGGAAGTATAATCTTGAATATAGTTCTTAATTTTCCGGCACCAAGACCGTAGCTGCCCTCTCTGTATGAATCCGGAACGGCAAGAAGTGCCTCCTCAGTTGTTCTCATAATGAGCGGAAGAACCATTATGGCAAGCGTGATTGCACCAGATATGAACGAATACTGCCAACGGAGAGCAATAACAAAAGCAAGGAATCCGAACAAGCCATATACTATTGACGGAATACCTGACAATGTTTCAACCGTCATACGAATTATTTTAACTATTTTTGAACCTTTCTTTGAATACTCCGCAAGATATATGGCAGAAAAAACTCCTACCGGAACAGCCATAACCAATGTGCATAATGTCATCAATACAGTATTAATTATTGCCGGCATCATTGACTGGTTTTCGGAAGTAAACTGCCATTCAAAAAGCTCCGGCTTCATATTCGGAATACCTCTTACAAGTATATATCCGATAATAAATATCATTGCACCTATCATGATAACCGCAGAAAGAATTATCAGAATAAACATAAGCATAGAAAACGGATGATTTTTATATTCCTGAAGCTTTGTTTTCATCAGCTTTCCCTCCTTTTAACCATTGATAAGCATATGTTTATAATCAGAATAAATACAAACAGTACCACTGCAGTTGCTATAAGTGCCTCTCTGTGTAAATCTGCCGCATATGCCATTTCGAGCACGATATTTGATGTAAGTGTTCTTACGCCGCTTAATACGCTCTTCGGTATAGCCGGCTGGTTTCCGGCAACCATTATAACCGCCATTGTTTCGCCTATTGCTCGTCCGAGTCCAAGAACAACAGCTGACATAACACCGGATTTGCCTCCGACAAGAACCGCTTTAAAAATAGAACGCTCCTTTGTTGCTCCGAGAGCAAGTGAGCCTTCAAAATACTGTTTAGGAACAGCTCTGAGTGATGATTCCGAAACCTCTATTATTGTAGGAAGTATCATTATTCCGAGAAGTATAGATGCCGTAAGCACACCCTTTCCGCCTGTTCCGAAAACATTCTGTATTATAGGAACAATAATAATAAGTCCGAAGAAACCATATACTATGGAAGGTATTCCGGCAAGAAGACCTACAACAGGTTTTACAAAAGCATAAAGCTTTTTAGGGCAATAGAATGTGAGGAACACAGCACATAAAAGACCGATAGGCACACCGATTATCATTGCTCCGGCGGTAACATATATACTGCCGACTATCATAGGGAATATGCCGAAAAGGTTTTGTCCGGGACGCCATTCTGTTCCGAGAAGGAAATTTCCGAAACCGATTTTTGCCATTGCAGGAAAGCCGTTTGCAAACATAAACGCACATATTACGATAACCGCAACAATGGAAAAGCAGGCAAATATCAGAAATACAAACTTCATTATTGTTTCTTTTAGTTGATTTGAGTTCATATAAGCCTCCGAATTTGACTTTATACTAAAATTCGGCAATGAGGAGCAGATTCACCCCGTCACTGCCGAATCGACCATAATCTTAATTGATTTTACTTAACATCTTCCCAGTTTGTTACTTCGCCAAGATAGATGTTTTTGATGTTTTCCGATGAAATGTCATCAGTAGGATTTTCGTTGTTTACGATTACTGCGATACCGTCAAGTGCAATCTGGTCTGCTTTAAGCTCTGCCGCTTCGCTTTCCTTAAGCTCTCTTGATGACATACCGAAGTCACATACACCTTCGATTGCTGATGTGATACCTGCGCCAGAACCTGTCTGCTGGATTTCGATTGTTACATCGGGGTTAAGTGCTTTGTAAGCGTCTGCAAGTTTTTCCATTACAGGTGATACTGATGTTGAACCTGCAAGAACAAGTTTTCCGCTTAAGCCGCTTGCTGTGTAAGCTTCTGCCGAATCAGATACCGATATGTAACCGTTTTCTGAGATAATTGCCTGTCCGTCTGCACTAAGTATGTATTTAAGATAATCCTGAGCAAGCTCTGAAAGCTGTCCGTCTTTGTATGCTACAAGGAAAGGTCTTGATACCGAATATGAACCGTTCTTGATGTCATCTACGGAAGCTTCAACTCCGTCTACCTTAACTGCCTTAACATCATCTGAAAGTGAGCCGAGTGAAACATAACCGATTGACTGTTTGTTTCCTGCTACTGTTGTAAGCATAACTGATGTTGAGTTTGTGATTTCTGCGTCGATTGTTGTTATATCGTTGTCGCTGTCATCAACAATTCCCATAAGCTCTACGAAAGCTCCTCTTGTTCCTGAGCCTTCCTCTCTTGAGATAACCGAAATAGGGCCTGTCATTCCGTCTGCTGTTGTGTCTGCCGCTGTATCTGTTGAGTTTGAATCTGTTGTTGAGTTTGATGAGCTTGAGCCGCAGGCAGCAACTCCGACTACCATTAATGCTGTCATAGCGATTGCTAAAATTTTCTTCTTCATAGTTTTAAAATCTCCTTTTATTTGTCTTCACTTTTTTATTTTCTTTTGTTTACAAGTAAGATTATATGAAGACTTGGTTAAATCCCCAACCGCAGTAATGATAAATCTATGTTAAATTTTTTGAGGCTTAGCCTCTAAGTCGAAAACTCGCTTTACGAACTTATTGAAATATATTAAAAAATCTGCGGCATATGCGTTAATACATACACCACAGATTGCTTTACTTCATTATTAATTTACATTTTTTCCTCAATGGCTTCCGTTCCGGGTAGAACCACCTTAAACAGGTTTTTCTTTATGAGATTTACATATTTAACCTTCAATCCGTATTTTTCAAAGCTGTCATTAAGCGTTCTTATGCCTATCGGGCTGTTAAGAAATCTATCCTTTTTGTCCGTAAGCAGAAGTCTTTGGTAAAGCCAGCTGTTTCTTCTCGGAGGATTTATGTCATTATCCATGTTTATTATTCCGTCGGTGTTCCATATTGCTCCCGGATTGGTTATCTCTATGCTGGACGGTCTTATTATGACAAAGGTTTCTCTTGTTGCGTCCCAATAATCCCTGTGAACGACTGCGTTATACAATGCCTCGTATATTGCATTTACCGGATAATTTTTAAGCATAGGCAAAGAAGAAATAAACTCCTCAGCATTATCAAGCATTGTCGGAATGTTGCCTTCAAAAAGCTTAACCTTCTTATTTATTTCTATTCTTATTCCGGTTGGCGGCAGAAATCTCTGCGGATTTTTTCCGAAAAGCAGAAGTCCTCCGGCGGTCGGATTATATTCCTTGGTATCATTATTGTAGGTTATTATTCCCATGCTTTCCAATATAATAAGCCCGTTCAAATCCGTTGCCGGAAGATTATTAAGAACATATTTTTCAAGCATTCCACTGTCCAGATCGCCTATATTCGCATCTCTTACCGGCGTTGTTTCATAGCTGACCAATCCGCTGTCCTGGAGCATTGCGGCTATTTCATATCTTCTTGCAATGTCCGTTGTTGAACCTCTTCTTATGTAAAATGTACCTGTCTGCAAAATCTGGTGCGGACGATGGTTGCTTTTAAATATAGTAAGAACCGCAACAAGCTTATCCTTATACATTATTTCTTCATATCTCATAGGCACCGGCGGATCGCATCTTGTACTTATTATCTGAAAAATACTTTCCTCTGTCGGGTGCTTTCCGGTTATGCCTATAACCTCTCTTGTTTTATCGGCAACACCGAAAACGAGGTATCCTCTACCGCCCTTTGTATTGGCTATTGCTGTAACGTCCTTTGCAAATTCCTTTTTCTTTGTTTCGGTATCAAGCAAAAGCTGTTCCTTATAATCCAGTTTTTCACCTTCACCTGCATTAATAAGTTCTTCAAGTTTTTGTACAGTCATGTCTATTTCTCCCTAAAAATATTATTAAAATTCAATTAAATTATAAAAATCTATGTACTATACAACCATTAAATGCTAAAATTATTCTATATTAATTTAATTATAAACTCGATTTTAGATAGATTTCAATAAAATTTGCGATAAATAACGGACATAAAATTTATTGACAATGTGCTGAAACCTTTGTATAATAAAAACGTAACAAATTTGTAATAATTTGATTTGGAGGCAATAATAAATGAATATAAATAGAATTCTTGTTAACTCGACGGTTGTCGGCTGTGTGTTTGCGGCCTGCTTTTCTGCAACAGCATTAGCTGCCACACACGGAACTCTTAACGACAGCGGAGTTAATGTAAGAGCCGAAAGCAATACTTCTTCTGCCATCGTGGACAAGCTTAACGAAGGCGATATGGTTGAAATTCTCGATAAAAGAGGAAACTGGTTCAATGTATCCTATGCAGATAAGAACAGTGCATATATCTACGAAGATTACATTGAAATAACAGAAACAGATGTTACAGTCATTGACGAAAAAGTAAGCTTAAGAGAGGCTCCAGGCGAAAACACAGGAAAGCTTGACCGACTCAACAAAGGCGATGTTGTAACAACAAAAGGAATTGCCGGTGACTGGCTCCTTGTAAATTCAAAAGGCACAGAAGGCTATATTCCCGCAAGCAGTGTTGACGGAGATTACATAGATTGCCTCAGTGAGGTTGATTATGCAACGGCAGTAACAGAGGATTATGGTTTTGTTACTGCGGTTACGGGACTTAACTTCAGAACAGAACCTACTCTTGACGGAGATATAATCAGTGTTCTCCCCTACATGACAAAGGCAGAAATCATTGACAGCGATGATGAATGGGTACATATTTTAACTGATGACGGAAGCGAAGGCTATGTCAGTGCAGAATATTTCGATGTTAAAACAGACGAAGATTCGGAAGAGGCTCTCACAAAGGGTGGACAGCTTATAAATTATGCAAAGCAGTTCTTAGGCACACCTTATGTATGGGGCGGCACAGATCTTTCATCGGGCGTTGACTGCTCAGGCTTTGTATACTGCGTATTCAAAAATGCCGAAGGAATTTCTCTTACACGTTCTTCTGCCGGAATGGCTGCAAACGACGGATATTTAATCGACAAGAGCGAACTTCAGGCTGGCGACCTTGTTTTCTTCGATAACGACGGAAACGGAACAATCGACCATGTCGGAATTTATATGTACGACGGTTACTATATCCACTCTTCATCAGGAATCAAAGACGGCGTAATAATAAGCACACTCAGTGATCCTTACGGAGTATCTTCATTCGCTTATGCTAAGAGAGTTCTTTAAAAAATAAAAATATTAACAAGAAGTCAACCCTGTATTACAAATTGATACAGGGTTAATTTATTATAAAAGGAGAGTTTATGGGAATTATATATAGTATTGATTACAGTATACTTATGTTCCTCCAGGAGCATATAAGAAACGATATACTGACGGGAATTTTCAAATTTATTACCATGCTTGGAAACGGTGGCTGGTTCTGGATAGTATTATCGCTTTTACTTTTAATAAATAAAAAAACAAGAAAAATCGGCTTAACCGCAATTATCGCACTCATCATAGGTGCTCTGATAACAAACGTATGCCTTAAAAACATGGTTGCGAGAATACGTCCTTATGACAGATACAGCGATATTATTCCGCTTATCGCTAAACCGAAGGATTTCTCATTTCCTTCCGGACATAGCTGTGCATCCTTTGCGGCTGCATTTGTCTATTTCAAGCTTATGCCTAAAAAAATCGGTATTCCTGCTGTAATTCTTGCGGCACTTATCGCCTTTTCAAGATTATATATCGGCGTACATTATCCGACAGACGTTCTTTTCGGAATTTTGATAGGAATATTTTCGGCATATATGGCGGTAATTATTTATAAAAAATATTTGAATAGAAACGAAACCATAGATATTCGGAACCGATAAATATATATGTTAAATTTAAAAAACATTGCCTGTATAGCTTATCTGTATCAAGGTTAAATTAAAATCGTGCAGAAAACAATTCTGCATAAGCCGAGGTATGGGAAGTGATCAGGTATGCCGGAAAACGGCAAGGTTTTAAAAAAAATCATCAGCTTAACTTTTATTACTGCATGTATGACCTTGACAGCATCGTGCTCAAATGTCAATGACAAAAAAATTACAGCTTCGGCTTCGACAATTTCCGATGACAACACCACAGACGAGCTTATTCCCGGCGGACAGGTTATCGGCGTAACTATGGAAATCAGCGGAATACTTGTGCTCGGAACAGGCAGTGTTACCGGAGAGGACAGGCATGTTTACACTCCGGCAGGCGATACACTGAAAGCCGGAGATATTATTCTTATGGCAGACGGCATTGAGCTGAACGATAAAGAGGCTCTTATGAATGCGGTTGACAACTGCAACAGCTCAATAACACTCACTGTTTTAAGAAAGGACAGCACTCTGGACATAAAGCTGACTCCGGTAAAATGCATTGAGGACGGAAGTCAGAAAATAGGTGTATGGGTAAGGGACAGCACACAAGGTATAGGCACACTGACCTATATAAATCCCGATGACATGACCTTCGGTGCTCTCGGTCACGGCGTATATGATGCCGATACCGAAAAGCTTATGTCGCTCAAGGAAGGCAGTCTTGTCGGCAGTTCGCTCAGCGGAATAAGAAAAAGCCAGAAAGGCAGTCCCGGAGAACTGACAGGTATATTAAACAAAAACATTGTCTACGGCAATGTGATTTCCAACACCGAGCATGGCATATACGGTAGTATTGAAAATAACTCCTTTACAAAAAATGCCGAAACTCTGCCGGTTGCCGATTTTGACGAGGTCACGACAGGCGATGCCGTAATACGTTGTTCTCTTGACGGAATTAACGTAGAGGAATACAAAATACAGATAAAAGATATAAATAAAAATGCGGAAAACTCCGATAAATGCCTTGTATTGAAAATAACTGATGACCGGCTTATCGACAAAGCCGGCGGTATTGTCCAAGGCATGAGCGGCTCCCCTATTATCCAGAACGGAAAAATCATCGGTGCGGTAACGCATGTATTCGTAAATGAACCGACTAAGGGATATGGAATATTTATCGGTGATATGCTAAAAGCAGAAAAATAAAATATTTTTTACAGTACAAAATTTAAGTTAAATGTATCATTTACACTGCCAAAGTATATATATTGACACACTTTATATTGTACTGTATAATAAAAAAATCATCGGGGAATTGGACGTTGTCCAATTCCCTGCTTTGTTTGGAGGAATAAATATTGAAATTCAAATCAGCTTTAATACTGTTTGGTTGTACCATAATACTTCTTTCCGGCTGTTCGGCATCCGGAAGTGAAAGAATAAGAACCGGAACCGCCGGAATAGGCGGTACATACTATTCATTCGGAACTGCATTTGCCGGAGTTTTTGACGAGGAAACAGATAAAATAGAGCTTGATGTTAAAGCGACAGCCGGTTCTGCCGCAAATCTCCGATTAATGCCTAAAAAATATATTCAGCTTGCAATAGCACAATCAGACTTAATATATACGGCTTATAACGACGATACAACCGACGGAAAAGATACCTTCAGCGCCGTTGCAGGATTATATCCGGAGGTATGCCACATAGTCGTGCAAAAGGATTCAGACATACAGACAATATCAGACTTAAAGGGCAGAAAGGTCGGCATAGGCGAAGAAGAATCCGGAACAGAAATAAATGCAGAACATATACTGCTTTCGGAAGGTCTTACTCTCGACATGATAGACGGAAAAAATCTCAACTACTCAGAGGCCGCAGAAGCACTCAAAAACGGAGAAATAGATGCAATGTTCTGTACTTCCGGTTTTCCCGTTCCCGTTCTCAGCGACTTATCGGGAAATTGTGACATAAGACTTATAGGTATTGATGATAACGCATTGGAAACAATAATGAACAATTACGACAGCTATGACATATGCACAATACCTGCCGGAACATATTACGGACAAACTGAGGACATAAAAACAATCGGTGTAAAAGCCGTACTTATAGCAAGCGATAGCCTTTCTGACGAAACCGTATACAAAATAACGGAAAAACTTTTTGAAAACGGAACGACTATTCAATATTCCGTACCGACAAAAATGGCTATAAGCGAGGAATATGCAACCGACGGAATAAACATTCCTTTCCATAAAGGCGCTGCCGAATATTATGCCGAAAAGGGAATAACTGTTGAAAGTGAGGAAAAGAAATGATAATTAATCTTGATATGTATCAGACGGTAGCCGTAGCCGTTCTTGTTCTTTTTCTCGGTCTTATGCTCAGAAGGAAAATACGTGTGCTCGAAAGATTTTGTATTCCGGCACCTGTTATCGGCGGACTTATATTTGCCATAATATCCTGCGTACTTTACGAAACAAATATATGTGAAATAAATTTTGATGAAACTCTCCGAAATGTCTGCATGGTTATGTTCTTCACATCGGTTGGCTTTCAGGCAAATTTAAAAATACTCAAAAGCGGAGGAAAAGCAATGATAATATTCCTCGGTGCCGTTTTCGTGCTCATTGTCTGCCAGAACTTTCTTGCTGTCGGATTATCCAAATTACTTGGCATTGATCCGATGATAGGCATGTGTACCGGCTCAATACCTATGGTCGGCGGACATGGTACAGCCGGAGCCTTCGGTGCCGATTTAGAGGACCTCGGCGTTGCCGGAGCAAGCACGCTTTGTACTGCCGCCGCAACCTTCGGTCTTATTGCCGGAAGCCTTATGGGCGGCCCTTTGGGAAGAAAGCTTATATTAAAGCACGACTTACTTAGAACTGTCGTTGATGCAGACGATACATTTCTTGAGGAAGAAGAAGAAAAACACGAAAAGAATTACTCAATGTATGCCTCTGCCGTTTATCAGCTTGTTCTCGCAATAGGAATCGGAACAGTATTTTCAATGTTGCTCAACAAAACAGGAATGACATTTCCGGTTTATATCGGTGCAATGATAGCTGCGGCTCTTATGCGAAATATAAGCGAATTCACAGGAAAATTCACTATACACATGGGCGAAATAAACAATCTCGGCGGTATATGTCTTAACCTTTTTCTCGGCATAGCAATGATAACTCTTAAGCTCTGGCAGCTTGCGGATCTTGCTCTGCCGATGATAATACTTCTTCTCGGTCAGACCTTATTTATGATGTTCTTTGCATATTTTGTTGTATTCAACATAATGGGAAGAGATTACGATGCGGCTGTGCTTACCGCCGGAACCTGCGGCTTCGGTATGGGTGCAACACCGAATGCCATGGCAAATATGCAGGCAATAACGGACAAATATGCACCGTCGGTAAAAGCATATCTGCTTGTACCGCTTGTTGGAAGTTTATTTGCCGATTTCATTAACAGTCTGACAATAACATTGTTTATTAATTTCTTATAATATATTGGTAAAAACCAGCTTTGATGTTATAATCAGCTTGAAAGCATTTAAACATTAAAGCTGCTTAGGGGTGGATAAGATGGATAAAAAAAATAAGCTTAAACATAGTATTGAAATTGATTTTGATTCGCTTGCTGTTCCTGAGATTCATATAAGGAAAAAGCATAATGACGAGCCAAAAGAAGACAAGGATAATTCCGAGGATAACAAGCACAGTGTCGAAATAAGCTATGACAACCTCGCTGTTCCGGAAATACATATAAAACACAAACACTAAATCTTAAAAACTTATGCTTATACATTACAAAATGCCAACGGAATAACCCATTGGCATTTTTTTAATTCTTTATAATTTTTCATTATTACCGGCAAGCTTTACGCCGTTAAGCTTATGTACTGCCGTATAGTTAGTTATTGTATCATCGTAAATTTTTTTAAGTCTATTCCCTATTTTATATATTTCTCTCTGTTTGGCAACAGCATAACCGTTTTCGGTTATATCCGGTTTTTCTCCGGAAATTATCTGTTTTATTTCTGTTTCAAACTCATCTATGCTGTCTGCCTTATACACATCTCTGTCCTTTTTAAGCCAATCACCGTATACCGGAATATCTCTCAACAGCACGGGAATTTTCATTGCAAGTGCTTCAAGCACAACTATGCCCTCTGTTTCTTCCTTGGACATAAACAAAAATAAATCGCAAGCCGCATATGCTTCTTTTAAATCATCTTTACTTGCATATCCTGCAAAGCATAGATTCGGAAGCTTGGTTTCAACCGCATTTCTTACGTTCAACGGAACTGTGTCAAGATTTGTTTCACCGAACCATATAAATTTATACTGAGGCATTCTTTTCGCAAGCTCAACAAAATCACAAACGCCTTTACGCACTATTGTAAGGCCGACAGACATTATAATTTTATCATCGTCACTGTAACCGTATTTTTTACGGAAATTCTCTGCATTTGTTTTTTCTCTGTTATAATAATTAAGGTCAATGCCGTTTGATACGGCTTCAATTCTTTTTTTAATTCCGTATGACAGCAAAAGCTGTTTGGAATATTCTGTCGGTGTAACAATAACATCACCTAAGCTATAACAAAACTTAAGCCATTTTCCGAATGCATTCGCAAAAAGATTTGAACCGATATAAGAATTTTTAAAATCCTCTCTTGTTGAATGTGCGTGGTATACAACCGGAATATTTCTTATATGCGCTCTTAAAGCAAGAATAACCGATTTCGGAAATACCGTATTTATATGTACAATATCGGCATCATTAATATTGTCGGTCAGTTCGATACCGTTTTTTTCGGCAGCATTGCGCTGATGATATATCGCCCGTCCGACACCGCTTTTTTCAATAAGCTTCTGCATTTCCGAATACAAATAAACCCTCATAAAACTCCCTTACTTTCCCTAAATTTGTGTAAGCATTGAAAATGCCTTTTGTAAAACAGTATTAAGTCCCATACTGTATAAAAATATAGCCGCCGGTTTTCCGAGAAGAATAATAGTCACGAATTTCTTTAAATCCATCTTGCTTATTCCGGCAAGATAACAAAGAAAATCATCAGGTGCTACCGGAAGAAAAATAAGCAATGCAAATATTTTTTCAAATCTGTTTTCCATCTCAAGATATTTGCTGTATTTGTCATAAAATTTTTCGCCTGTCATCTGTATTACCAGCCTTTGTCCGAATCGTCTTGCTATTAAAAAAGCTCCGATGGATCCGATACAAATTCCTATATAGTTAAAAATAAATCCCTTTAACGGTCCCCAAAACATAACTCCGTAAACACAACCTACCGCACCGGGCAGAATAGGAATAATTACCTGAACAGCCTGAATAAAAACAAAGAACAACGGTGCAAATATTCCGCAGGAATTTAAAAACAATTCCATCTGTGTTTCATCGGTAAAAATACCCTTTTTATATCCGATAACGGTCAAAACAACAGTTATTGCCGTACATACTATCAGCAAAATCTTCTTATATAAATCAATCGAATTATTATTCTTATTCATAGAGATACCTTCTTTGTATTCTTTTCTGCTTATATGCCGAACCTCCCTTTATCTCACCATGATAACTATAAGCAACAAGATTAAACATATAATATATATTTTATAAACAATTTGTAAACAATATTTAATTTTATCTTACAGCATTTTCGCCCTTCATTTCCGCCTTGCATTTATACATATTTTTATCGGCTTTTTCGAGAAGTATCTTTAAATTACTCTCACTGTAAGATGACGAAACCGCATATCCGTAAGCATACTCAAGGTGAAGCTGTTTACTGAATTTATTATAGTTATCGGCATTTTCCTTGACTGCTTTAAGTACCTCTTTTGTGGTGTCTTCATCGGCATTTTCCAATATTGCTATAAATTCATCACCACCGTATCTTCCGACAAAGTATTTTTCCGGAATTGCCGTTCTTATTATGCTTGCAAAGTTCATAATAAGCGTATCTCCGGCAATATGTCCCAACGTATCATTTACTTCTTTAAGTCCGTTAAGGTCAAATATAACAACAGAAGTAGTTTCTGTAACACTTTTCCTGTTCATAAGAAGTTCTTCGCATCTGCTCTTGTTCGGAAGACCTGTATGCAGGTCAATATAAGCTTTTTTCGCAAGCTCCTTATTATTTTTCATAAGCATTATTTCATCAACGGATTGTTTGATGAGCATTATAACAATAAGCACCATTACAACAGTCATTATCTTTTCTATACGACTTATTTTCATTGCACACTCCTGTGAATAATCTTCTGCCGCACCTACCGTCTGATCCGCAAGATTAAAATACTCTTCACTCATGGAAATAATGTCCGTATTTTCATAACCGACCTCGCGGACTTTTTTTATCTCGTCTTTAAGCTCATCCCAATAGGCATTGAGAGTATTAAGTCTTTCATTATAAACCTCATCATCAAGCTTTGTAAGCTCATACTTGCCGCCTCCGTGCATAAGTCCGGAAAATATGTCGTCAAGATATTCGATAAGGTCATCATTACCCTGTCCGGCTATTTCAAGCTTCATTTCTCTTTGAGTTGCACCTCGTATAATTCCGGCATAATTAACTACTCTTGCATTGCCCTGTATTTTATTAACCTCACCCATCATGGCAACTGTAAGAGAAATCAGTATAATTATCAATACAGCACTTATTATATTTTCGAGTTTGTCCTTTTTGTTATGTTTATTAGCATCAGTATGGCTCATAGCTGTTTCTCCTTAATAGACTCCATGTCATTGTACTATACTTTGTCATATGTATCTTACAATATAATAGCACAAAAAAAGCCGATTTACGGCTTTTTTAATATATAATTATGAAATTTGTAATGTTTTTCTTGACTTATCTTATGCCATCCTGCCATTTTGTTTCAAGCATGTTTTTTCTTTCTCTCCAATCCGGCATAAGCCTGTCCAGAACAGAGTAAAATTTAGCCGAATGATCCGGATATACAAAATGAATAAGCTCATGCAGAACAACATGGTCAATACATCTCATTTCTGCCTTCATCATCTGTACATTAAGTCCAATCCTATGCTTATCGGTGTTGCAGCTTCCCCAACGGCTTGTCATGTTTCTTACATATATTTCCGGTCTCTCTATATTATATTCTTTGGCAAGCTCAAGCATACGTGTAAGAGAGTTTTCAAAAACAGGCTTTGCCGCCTCCGAAAGCCAGTTAATATATTTCGGTTTTAAATTTTCATCACCATAGCGTGCAAGAACAACTATATTTCCGTCCTCGACGAAGGCCTCAAAACGGTTTCCTCTTTCAAACTTAAGCGTATATTCGTGTCCGAGTATGTAAGCTGTCTTTCCGTCATAAAATCCGTCATCGGGCATATTTTCATGTGCCTTTTCAAAATCCGCAAGCTTTCTGAATATCCATTCTGCCTTCTGCTCCACAAAGCTGTCCGCCATTTCTCCGGTATAGGAAAGCGGTGTTGTAACGCTGATTTCTCCGTCTTTTTTTATCCGTATATACGCATTTTTTATATTTTTCGGAACATACTCATATTCAAGCCTTAGTCCGCAGTAATTTATAAATCTTGTCATCTGAATCTCACCTGTAAAAACTGATTAGTAAATATATTTTACAATTACATATAAGTTTTTTCAATACTTTTACATATAAATCCGATATAATAAAATAAGCTGTTTGAGAACTTTATAATCAATATTTTTCCTTGACATTTCATACACTAAAACCGATAATTTATTAATAGATAACTTTCGATAAAAGGAGATAATATATGTACGGTTTTGTCAGAACAGCGGCCGCCGTTCCAAAGCTTCGTGTGGCTGACTGCGATTATAATACAAAAGAAATAATTACGCTTATAAACAGTGCATTTCAAAAAGAGGTTGACTTATGCGTATTTCCGGAGCTTTGCATAACCGGCTATACCTGTGCCGATCTTTTCCTTCAGAGCACGCTTATTGCCGCCGCAGAGGAAAGCCTTGAAAAAATCGTAACTGCAACCGTCGGAAAAAACATGGTTGTTGTTGTTGGTCTTCCTATAAACATAGGAAACAAGCTTTACAACTGCTCGGTAGCTATATACGAAGGCGAAATACTCGGTGCTGTTCCGAAAACACATATTCCAAACTATGGTGAATATTACGAAAAACGCTGGTTCAAGAGCGGCAAAAAGCTCAACGGCTGTATAGCTCTCTGCGACCGGAGCGTTCCCATAGGTACAAATCTTCTTTTCGCCGCAGAAGGAATTGATAACTTCACCTTCGGAATAGAAATATGCGAGGATTTATGGGTTAATATTCCGCCAAGCTGTAACCTTACTCTCGGCGGTGCATTGATAATCGCCAACACATCTGCAAGCAATGAGCTTGCCTCAAAAAACGAATACAGACGTTCACTTGTCGCCAACCAGTCCGCAAGATGTATATGCGGCTATATATACTGTTCGGCCGGCATAGGCGAATCAACACAGGATATGGTTTTCAGCGGACATTCGCTTATATGTGAAAACGGCTCTGTTTTGAACGAAAGCGACCGTTTCTTAAACGAAAACAGTCTTATCATTTCAGATATAGACACTGATTTGCTTGTAAACGACAGACGCAAGAACACAAGCTACTGCGATGATGATACTGCTCCGGAAATGAATATTATCGGCTTCGGAATGTATGACAGAGTTAAAAAAGGTCTTGAGCGTTATATATGCCCTCATCCGTTTATACCGAAAAACGATTCAGTACTCAACGAAAGATGCAGTGACATTTTCGCAATACAGTACACAGGCCTTGCAAAGCGTATTATGCACACAAATGCCAAATCGCTCGTAATCGGCGTTTCCGGCGGACTGGATTCGACTCTTGCACTTCTTGTTGCCGTAAGAGCCTGCGATTATCTCAAGCTTGACAGAAAAACAGTTATCGGCGTAACAATGCCGGGATTCGGAACAACGGACAGAACCTACAACAATGCAATATTCCTTATGCAGGCTTTAGGCGTAACAATAAAAGAAATCCCCATCGGCGAGGCGGCAATGCAGCACTTTGCAAGCATAGGCCACAATCCCGAATTGCATGACATAACCTATGAAAACACACAGGCCCGTGAGCGTACACAGATATTAATGGATCTTGCCAACAAGGAAAACGGTCTTGTTGTCGGCACAGGCGACCTTTCCGAGCTTGCTCTCGGCTGGGCAACATATAACGGTGATCATATGTCAATGTACGGAGTAAATTCCGGTGTACCTAAAACATTGGTAAGAGTGCTTGTTAAATGGGTTGCCGAATATGAAAATCTTGATAAAGAGGTTAATGACGTTCTTTTTGACGTACTCGATACTCCGGTATCGCCGGAGCTTCTTCCGCCCGACAGCAGTAACAACATAAACCAGAAAACAGAGGAAATTGTAGGACCTTATGAATTGCATGATTTCTTCCTGTACTATGTTGTAAGATGCGGTTTTGAGCCGATAAAAATATATTATCTTGCACTCAATGCCTTTGACGGTGTTTATGATGACAAGACAATACTCAAATGGCTGAAAAACTTCTACCGCAGATTTTTTGCACAGCAGTTCAAGCGTTCATGCCTTCCTGACGGACCTAAGGTCGGAACAATCAATCTTTCACCGAGAGGAGATTGGAGAATGCCTTCAGATGCAATGAATACCATATGGATGAAGGAGCTTGAAAATCTCGAAAAGAATAACTAAAAACAAACGGTCGGTACAAATTAATGTATCGGCCGTTTTAATCTCTATATTGCGGAACCACTGTTTATTACTGCTAATGATATATACACAATAGCACCAAAAATTATTCCGCATGCTATTTTCTTTTCTTCCGCTTTATCCTCATCTTTGCATCTTATTGCATTCACAAGCGTAATCGGAAACATAACGCCTAAAATTGTTGCCACTATAATCATAATATCAACCAATGCCATTTTATAACCCAACGCCTATCAATTAATTCCGAGAAGCTCCTTTACAGCAGGTTCATATTGATCGGTATACATTGAATCGGCATCACTTGCGCCCATGTTCATATATTTTACAATTCCGTCAGCATCAATTATAATTGTAAGCGGTATTCCCTGAACATCATATTTGCTTGCTTCATCATCTGAAATTTCAGCAAACTCAAATGTATAACCGTTTTCTGAAACAAAGTCTTCAATAGCTTCCTTTGTATCTCCGCCACAATCAAGTGCTAAAACTGTTATATCCTCACCATAGTTTTCTTTAAGCTTTTCAAAAGCAGGCATTTCGCCTACACAAGGTTTGCACCATGTAGCCCAGAAATTCATAACAACAGGCTTGCCCTGATAATCGGAAAGCTTTTTCTCTGTTCCGTCCATAAGTGTGAATGTAATATCAGGTGCTGCTTCGCCTTCCTTTACTGTTCCTGTTTCACCACTTGCATTGTCCTCTTCAACCTGACTCTGGTTTGTATCTGTGGCATTGTTTTTGTTTGAATTTCCGCAAGCACTTAATGATAAACAAACTACCGCAAATAATACTGCTACTTTACTGAACTTTTTCATTTTTTAACTCTCCATTTCTTTTGTAAAATTCTCTTTTTGACATTATAGCATTTTTATGGCATTTAGCCTTACATTCTCCGCATTGTATACATTCCATATCTCCAACATGAGAAACGTCCATTTTACATTCTCTTATACAGCGTCCACAGTTATCACATTTTGTTTCATCAACACACACGCCCATAAACGCTATTTTATTGAAAAATGAATATATTGCACCAAGCGGACATATAAAACGACAAAAATCTCTGTATATAAATACCGCTCCGATAACAATTATACACAGAACTATGCTTTTCCATGTGAATAATGTTCCGAGCATAGCCGCTATCGACGGATTACCGAGAGCAAGCGGTATACCGCCTTCTATCGTTCCGGCAGGACAAATATATTTACAGAATGCAGGATATTCTTTTATTGCCGAAAGCACAAAAACAAAAACAACCAATATAACGTATTTAAGCTTAGATAATGCTTTTGTTACTTTATTCTTTTTTATTTTAGGCGACGGTATTTTATAAATAAGCTCTTGTATAAGTCCAAATGGACACAAAAATCCGCATATTACCCTACCGAATATAACACCTAACAGCAAAAGTGTGCCGACTATGTAAAACGGTATTGTTTTTCCCGACGAATATATGGCATTCTGAAAGCTGCCGAGCGGACATGCGCCGACCGCACCGGGACAGGAATAACAATTAAGTCCGGGAACGCAGACATTTTTTATTTTTCCCTGATATATTTTGCCTTCCGCAAAGCCCTTGAAATTTGCATTATACAAAAGAGCCGATATTACCTGTATATATTTTCTTTTTAAGCTCATATCACCCAATTCCTATACACTCCAAACATATTCTTATTGCCTTATTGAATACGGCAGACATACTTCCGTTCATTACTCCGGCTATTATAAAAGCCACTCCAAGAACAAGTATAAACGACCGCACATATTTTACATTCATCATATGCACCTCTTATTTAAATTTTACTGCTGTTCCATAAGCCGTGACCTCAGATGCTGCCTGCATTACCGAGCTTGTGGTATATCTCATTCCGATTATTGCATCCGCACCGAGTCTTTCGGCAGCTGCTATCATTCTGTTTGTTGCCACATCAACGGCCTCACCTATCATTTCCGTATAGCCCTTTATTTCGCCACCAACAATTGTTTTAAAACTCGCACCTATATCTCTGCCGATATTTTTGGAATTAACGGTTGTGCCTCTTACAATACCGAGAACGGTGTATTCCCTGCCTATGTTTTCAACCGTTGAAATAAGCATAATTCTCTCCTCCTATTCGTAAACACTATTTATTGATTATAATATACAATATATACTTATCTTTTACTATACACTTAAAATTTTTGTAAGAAAAAAGTACCTGACTTTTAAAAAGTCAGGTACTGATTAGTTAAAATTCAGCTCTGTTTAAGATTATTCTTCTGTTGCTGCTTCTTCAGCAGGAGCTTCAGCTTCTTTCTTTGAAAGGCTGATCTTCTTCTGCTCTGCGTTTACATCGATAACCTTAACCTTGATAACTTCACCGATCTTAAGCTCATCTTCGGGTTTTTCAACTCTCTTGTTAGCGATCTGTGAAATATGAACAAGTCCGTCAACGCCGGGTTCAAGTTCAACGAATGCACCGAAAGGTACCATACGAACAACCTTACCTTCAACGATTGAGCCAACAGCATACTTATCAGCAGCAAGTGACCAAGGGTTAGGTGTAACATCTTTAAGTGAAAGAGAAATTTTGCTCTTTTCTTTATCTACATCAAGAACAACAACTTCAACTGTGTCGCCTTCTGAAAGTACTTCCTTAGGATTAGAAATTCTTCCCCAGCTCATTTCTGAGATATGGATAAGACCGTCTACTCCGCCAAGGTCAACAAATGCACCGAAGTCTGTAAGTCTTGAAACTGTTCCTGTAACCTTTTTGCCTACTTCGAGTTCAGCAAATACAGCAGCCTTCTTTTCTTCAGCTTCTTTAGCAAGAAGAGCCTTTCTTCCGCCGATGATACGACGTTTTGCTCTGTCAAGCTCAATGATGTTGAATGAAAGCTCTGTTCCTTTGTACACACTGAGGTCCTCTACAAATCTGCCTGAAACCTGTGAAGAAGGTATAAATACTCGGATTCCGTTAACAACGGCAATGAGTCCTCCCTTAACGATTTCTGTTACTTTACCTGTTACGACAGCTTTGTCCTCGTATGCTTTTTCGATATCCTCCATGCCCTTCTGTGATTCAACCTTTTTCTTGGAAAGAAGAACATTTCCGTCACCGTCGTTTACACGAACAACAAAAACTTCAATTTCATCGCCGGGCTGTACTGTCTTGCTGGGTACAACTGATGCATCACTGCTGAATTCTCCTCTGGGGATAATACCGTCTGACTTATAGCCAAGATTTACAGTAACTTCCTCGTTAGCAGTTGAGATAACAGTACCTTTGACAATATCACCTGTATGTAAAGTTACAAATGACTCGTTAAGCATCTGCTCAAATGTAAGCTCCTCACCCTCCATCGTATTTTTAACTCCGTCCATTTCGCTCATAGTAGTAATAACCTCCTTTATTATTGCAGGGGGCGTAGACGCTCCTGCAGTTACACCAATTTTATCATTAATTCCGTAATTATTCAACACTAAATCGTTAATTGTTTCGATATATGAAGTATTTTGGCAATTTTTATTACATATCTCAAATAATTTTTGCGTATTCGAGCTTCCTTTGTCCCCAATGACAAGCATTTTGTCAACATTTTGTGAAATTTTTACAGCTTCACGCTGACGTTCCTCTGTAGCTGAACAAATAGTATTAAAAGCCTCGACATTTTTAAGGCTGTTTTTTATTACCGAAAGTATATCGTTATACTTACTTTCTCTGAATGTGGTCTGAACTACGACCACATAGCATTTATTTTTGTCCATTCCGATAACATTCTTTTCGGCGTCCTCGGTATTATCGGTTATCCATGCACTGTTTTCGCACCAGCCGTTTATTCCCATAACCTCCGGGTGCTTTGCGTCACCGATAATTATTATATCGTTTCCTGCCTCTTTTTTCTCATGCACAATGTTGTGTATCTTTTTTACAAATGGACAGGTTCCGTCAACATAATGTATTCCTCTTGCCTCAAGCTCGTCATAAACAGCCTTGCCTACTCCGTGCGAACGTATTATAACCGTTCCGTCCTCACAGCCCTCAAGGCTGTCAACGGCCTTAACACCCTTTGCGGCAAGATCGGCATTTACATTTTTGTTATGGATAAGCGGACCATAGGTATATATTTTTCCGCCTTTTTCTATCTCCTTATAGCATGCCTCGATTGCTCTGTTTACACCGAAGCAGAAGCCGGCTGACTTTGCAAGTATAATCTCCATTATATTTCACCTGTCTTTTCTTTTACGACTTCAAGCACCTTATCCACAACCTCGTCAACAGTAAGTCCCGTTGTGTCGATTTCAACGGCATCATCGGCTTTTCTTAACGGATTATACTCTCTTGTCATGTCATTATGGTCACGAACCTTAATCTGCTCGATAACCTCTTCCAGTGAACAGCTTTTTCCTGCAAGCTCAAATTCCTTAAGTCTGCGTTTTGCTCTTTCCTCAACATGGGCGTTGAGATATATTTTTACCTCTGCCTTCGGAAGCACGACTGTTCCAATATCCCTTCCATCCATAACAACTGATATTTTAGATGCCATTTCCTGCTGGATTTCAACAAGCCTGTCCCTTACGGGTACAAAGGTTCCGACATCCGACGCACCCTGTCCTACCTCGGCTGTTCTTATGAACGCAGTTACGTCCTCGCCGTTAAGAAGCATATGCTGAACGCCATCCTTCATTTCGATATCAAGCTTTATGCTTTCGAGTGCCTCAGCAACAGCCTGTCCGTCCGTTGTCGGTATTCCGTTTTTAATGCAGTAATATGCAACGGTTCTGTACATTGCACCTGTATCAACATAAACAATTCCGAGTCTTTCCGATAATATTTTTGCAATAGTGCTTTTTCCGCTTCCGGCAGGGCCGTCAATGGCTATCGAATAAACCTTCATAAATCTCACCTATCCTAATGTAGTTATCCTAATGTGTTATCCTAATGTATTTATTGTTTTTGATGTTTGTTATCTTTTTAAATCCGGTCTTAAAACCTCTGCACCTCTGAGATATACATGCTTAAGATTATCTCTTCTGTAATCGCCTTCAACCATTACCATAACCCTAACGCATTTTCTTAAGCTGCCCTCGACATAAAGCTCCTGAACACACATAAGTGCCGCACCCGTTATGCCCATTTTTCTTACCGCAACAGCAGGATATGCCTTATCAAGATCGTTTGTTGCCGTAAAAACAATAGAAACTATATCCTCTTTTTTAATATTGTTAAGCTCTATTATCTGCTGCATCATTTCCGATGTAGCCTCATAAATCTGCTCTCTGTCGTTTTCCTCTACCGTTATTGCTCCTCTTATTGCCGCTGTCATTTGCTTTCCTCCAATCCTTCTGCCGCAGTGTAGCCCGTTGAAAACGCTATCTGGAGATTAAATCCGCCTGTGTAGGCATCAACATCAATCACCTCTCCGGCAAAAAACAATCCTTTTATCTTTCGGCTCTCCATTGTGGACGGATCAATCTCGTCCGTATTCACACCGCCACTTGTAACAACCGCCATATCAAAGCCGGCTGTACCCGTTATATGCACAGGAAGTCCCTTTATAAGCTCCTCCATGCGTTTTCTTTCTTCTTTTGTTATGTCGTGGATTTTCTTTGTTTCGTCTATGCCGCTCAAACGTATAATCACAGGAATCATTTTCTGCGGAAGAATATCATTAAGTGCATTCCTCAAATCCTTATTTATATATTTCTCGAAATCTCTCAAAAGCCTGTTGTCCAGTGCCTTCATATCCAAAGCCGGCTTCATGTCTATATACATGGTTATGTTTTCGTTAAACCGTCCGAGAAGATGTCTGCTTGCCGAAAGCACCATTGGTCCGGATACGCCGAAATGCGTAAACAGCATTTCTCCGAAGTCCTTATATATGGTCTTTCCCTTCTCGTTTTTAATAACTATTGCCGAATTTTTAAGGCTCAGTCCCATAAGCTCCGGACATATCCAATCGTCTGACTTAAGCGGAACAAGAGAAGGCATAAGCTTTGAAACACTGTGACCGGCCTTCTTTGCGAATTTATAGCCGTCGCCTGTCGATCCTGTTGTCGGATAGCTCAAGCCACCTGTCGCAACAATAACGGCATCAAAGTCAAGCTCTTTTCCGTCATCGGTTACAATACCCTTTATTTTATTGTTCTCTGTTATTATGTCCTTAACGCCCTTTTCGAGATGAAGTTTTACTCCGTTTTTCTTCATATATTTCTTAAGAGCCTCTGAAACGTCTGCCGCCTTATCGCTGACGGGAAAAACACGCTTTCCTCTTTCCACCTTTGTCGGAACACCGAGGCTTTCCACAAGCTCTATCATTTTGTCCGGCGGAAATTTATAAAGTGCCGAATACATAAAATACGGATTTCCGGGAGTATTTTCTATATGCTCCTCGCAATCGGACGCATTTGTTATATTACAGCGTCCTTTGCCCGTTATTCTTATTTTTTTGCCGACAATATTGTTTTTTTCAAATATATCAACGCTGTGGCCAAACTCGCCTGCATGGCCTGCCGCAAGCATTCCTGCCGCACCTGCGCCTATTACCGCTACCTTCATTTGTTTTCACCTACGGTCTTAAAAAATTGCTTTCGTTCTGTCCTGTTTCCGCAAGATGTGCACTGTCATTCAATGTAAGAAGAAGTCTTCTGTCATTCTTTATCTCAACAATAGAGACCCCTGTATTGTTTATCCACATCTTTGTAAACCAACTGCTGTCAAGCCCCATTATGTACATAATCATAAGTCTTATTATGCCGCCATGGGAAACGATAAGAACATTTCCTTTCTCTTCGGCAATAAGTCTGTCTATGCCGGGCTTAATTCTGTTTATTACGTTTTCGACACTGCCTTCGCCCGGGAAACCGTATTTGTGCGGCTCTCTTATGAAGTTTGTATAGCTTTCTCCGTATTTTTCGGTAAGCTCCGGAACCGTTTTTCCTTCCCATTCGCCGAAGTGTATTTCTCTGAAATCGTCCTCACTTATTATTTCAAGGCCTTTTTCCGCCGCAATCTTTTCTGCCGTTTTCATTGCACGCTTAAGCGGAGAAGCATATATTTTATCTATCTTAATATTTTTAAATCTTTTTGCGGCACATTCGGCCTGTCTTAAGCCTTCCTCCGAAAGCTCAATGTCGGTCATTCCCTGATAGCGTCTTTCCGTATTCCATACGGTTTCGCCATGCCTCATAAAATATAATCTAAGCATTTTATAACTCCTTGATATATCGTATTTCTTTATTGGTCAGGTATCTCCATTCGCCTTTTTTAAGTTCGCCGAGATATATTTCGCCTTCCGCAACTCGTCTGAGCGTTGCAACCGGGTGTCTTGCCGCCTGGCACATTTTTCTTACCTGTCTGTTTCTGCCTTCGTGTATCGTTATGGCACACCATGAAAAACGTCCGTCAACTCTTAAAAGCTCAATTTTTGCCGGTCTTGTTTTTTTACCGTCTATCATTATTCCGTTTCTGAAAAGATTGATTGTGTTGCTGTCGGGAACACCGAAAAGCTTTGCCTCATAAACCTTATTTATTTCGTTCTTGGGGTGAGTAAGCTTATATACCGCATCGCCGTCATTTGTGAGTATAAGAAGTCCCGATGTATCATAGTCCAGTCTGCCGACAGGCACAAGTCTTTCCTTTACGTCCTTTACAAGATCAAGCACAGTCGGTCTGTTGAACTGATCTCTTGCGGTAGTAACATAGCCTTCCGGTTTATTGAGCATAATATAAACCTTTTTGTTTTCGGGCTTGATTACCTTTCCTTTATATTCAACAATGTCTTTCTTTTCGTCTATCTTTGTTCCGAGCTCCGTAACCACATTTCCGTTTACCTTTACAAAGCCCTTTGTTATAAGCTCCTCTGCATGTCGTCTTGATGCAACACCGCAGTCAGCCATATATTTTTGAAGTCTTTCCATATTTTTCTCCTGTCTTTTATACTATCAGCCGTCATTTGGACACAGCTTTGCATTATCCTTAAGTATAGCCGATTTTTGTGCATTAATCCAGTGTTTTATAAGCATTTCGGCTGTTGTTTTCATATTCTTTTTTTCCGCACCGTTTTCCGCAGTAATGTTACATTCCGCAACGGTTGTTTCGCTGTCGGTCTTGAACAGAATTCTGCCTATAACATCTCCCTTTGAAACCGGTGCCGTTGCCGTTTCCGGCATATCAAGCTCGGCATAAAGTGCCTCTTTTTCCGCTTTGCTCAGCGGAAGGATTATTGTTCCGCTGACAACTGTTTTTATTTTTTTGCCATAGGATTTTTCAACGGGTATCTCGGCTATTATATCTCCGTCACCACATAATGTATAGTAATCAAAATTTTCAAATCCGTAATTAAGTATATTTTTTGTATCAATCCATTTACGTTCTTTTCCTACATTGCCCCAGCCGCTTCCGAGAACGACGGAAATTAACTGCATACCGTCACGCTCTGCCGCACCGACAAAGCAGTTGCCTGCCTTTCCCGTAAAGCCTGTTTTTATACCTATCGCACCATCATATTCCCTAAGCAGACGGTTTTTATTGACTACCGAATATGTACATCTGTCGCTTTTTATTTCCTTCTGCGGCGTTGAAATAATGTCCTTAAAGCCTTCGGTCTGCAACGCCTGTCGTGCAATAACCGCCATATCATATGCCGTAGAATGATGATTTCCGCTATCAAGTCCGTTCGGTGTTTCAAAACAGGTATTCACTGCTCCAAGCTTCTCTGCTCTTTCATTCATCATATTGCAAAAGCCTTCAACATCTCCGCCCAGATGCTCCGCTATCGCCACAGCCGCATCATTTGAGGACTGGAGCATAAGCGGATATAACAAATCTCCGAGCCTAAGCTTTTCGCCTGTCGAAAGTCCCATTTTCACCTTCGGCTGTATTGCCGCATTTGAAGAAACGGTTACGGTTTCGTCCAACCTTCCGCTTTCCAAGGCAAGCATACAGGTCATTATTTTTGTTGTGCTTGCGTTTGCCAGCTCCTTATCGGCGTTTTTCTCCCATAGTACCCGTCCTGTTTTTCCGTCAACTAAAACAGCACCCAACGCTTTTACATCAGGTGCTTTTGTTTCTTCCGCATATGCCGTAAAATATGTACCGATAATAAATACGGTAACGGCCAAGACCGCTGTTATCCTTTTAATAAGCCTCAAGCCAAGGACTCCTTATTCATATATACCTTATATTTATATGAACAGGTTATTCAAATATACTTATCTGTCCGTTTATTTCCGTTTCCTTAACGTCTTTTAGAACAGGCAGTTCATTTATATTCTTAAAACCGAAATATCTCAAAAATTCGTTTGTCGTTCCGAAAAGAATAGGCTTACCCGGTGTTTCAAGTCGTCCGGTTTCGCATACAAGGCCTTTTTCAACAAGCCTGTTTACGGCATGATCGCTGTTTACGCCTCTTATTTCTTCTATATCGCCCTTTGTTACCGGCTGTTTATAAGCTATTATTGCAAGCGTTTCGAGCAGAATAGGCGTCAATCCCTGTTTTTCCTTGCCCTTATATATCTTTCTTATTGCCTCAAAGCATAACGGTGAGGAGCACATCTGGTATCCATCGGCAATCTCAATAATTCTCATTCCTCTGTTTTCCGAAGCATATCGTGTTATGAGCGTATTAACAATGGCTCTTGTTGTTGCCTTATCCATTTCGATTATTTCGGCAAGCGATGAAAGCGGAACGGCCTCACCGGCAACAAAAAGTGCCGCTTCAATAATTGCTTCGTAATCATTCATTTTCATATGCTTCACCACCTTCTGTATTCTCTGTATTTTCCGTTACAGCTTCTTCGGAATTATTTGAACCGTTTGAATCGTTAATTATGTCAAAATTAGCGTTTTCCTTTACGGATATTGTTATATCGCCGAATACGTCATCCTGTTCAACCTCAATGCTGTTTCGTCTTATAAGCTCAAGCAGAGCAAGAAAAGTAACAAGTATTTCCTCTCTTGTGGAATCGGCAGAAAACATATCGTAAAACTTAATCTTCGGGCTGACCTTAAGCGTATCTCTCAAAGCAAGTATTTTCTCGTCTACGGTAAAGCTGTCATGCCTTACGGAATTAAAACCGCTCCTTATTTTATCGGTTTTACGCTCTTTTCTTATCATTACGTCACGAAAGGCTTTATACAGACCTTCTATTGTGACGCCCTTGAGCGACTCAGCTATTGTCGATTCTTCTTTTTTCATAAGCTCAGGTATAATAATATCCGGCTCTCTGAAAAGCATCTGTGCCGCCTCTTCGCTTTTAAGCTTGAGCAGATCGACAACACTTTTATATTTTTTATATTCAATAAGTCTTTGAACAAGCTCTTCTCTCGGATCTTCCTCCTGCTCCTCCGTTTCCGGCTTAGGCAGAAGCATACGGCTCTTTATTTCTATAAGTGTTGCCGCCATAACGATAAACTCGCTCATGCCGTCCATATTTTTGTTTTCCTCAAGATTGATAAACTCAATATACTGGTCGGTGAGCTCCGCAATGGGAATATCATAAATATCTATTTCATTTTTTTCTATAAGATGATACAGCAGATCAAGCGGACCTGAAAAGCTTTCAAGCTTAACAGTCATATTATCCATGTATTTTCCTCCTTAATACATAAAGGCCGCAATAAGGTAATAAAGACCGCCTGCAATGCCGCTTATTACATTTCCGAGTCCAAGGAAAAGCACGAACAAAAATGCCATCTGTATTATTTTTTCATACTGAACAAATTTAAAATAAGTATTCGCCGGAAGCACAACGGAAAGCACCTTAAGGCAGTCCATAGGCGATACGGGAATAAGATTATAGATAACAAGACAGCAGCTGAAATATGCTATTCTTGTAAAGAACAAGGCTAATACACCTACATTGCCGACAAGCTTTGCTATAATCAATGCAACAATCGCAAGCACAAGATTAGCCACAGTAGGCAATATAGCTGTGAGCAGAACGCCCTGTTTTCTGTTTTTATAATAAAGCGAGCTTGTATTGACCGGCTTTCCCCAGCCAAAGCCGCAGGCAAGCATTATTATAAGTCCTATCGGTTCAAAATGCTTTATAGGATTAAGTGTAAGCCTTCCTTCCTCCTTCGGTATTTTATCTCCGAGTGCCGTTGAAACAGCGGCTCTTGTAAATTCATGTATAGTCGTGGCCACCATTATTGCAGGTATGCCGAGCAAAATTGCAAGCAAATTAATCATTCCGAAATACTCCTCCTTTGTACTTTATAAAACTATATTTTATCAGATATTACCTGTCAAGTAAAGATACAGGCGGTACTCTTCTGTTTCATACGGTTTTAACTATTTTAATCAGTAACAGAATATCTCACCCATCTGTGTATAAGCCGTCTTGCCACAGTATCAAGTCCGGCTCTTTCCACGGCCTCGGCTGAAACAATATCCGCTCTTGCCGTTTCTTTTCCGTCTACGGTATACATAGCCTCTCCAACCTTCTGATTTTCCTCAACAGGTGCGGAAATACTTTCCGGTATTTCGTATGTAATAATCGGTTCACTGCCGCCTTTTTTCATCAATGCGGTTATATCCGCACCCATTTTAAGCACAACCGTTTCATGCTCACCCTTAGCTACGGGAATTTCTCCGACAACATCGTCTTTAGCCGCACCCTTAACCACTGCATAGTTTGCATAGCCATAATCCAAAAGCTTTATAGCTTCGCTGAATCTCGCCTTATTATCCGGTGCCGCCATAATAACAGCAATCAACTGCATTCCGTTTTTTTCTGCCGTTGCCGAAAGACAATATTTTGCCTTTCCGGTGCTTCCGGTTTTAAGTCCTGTCGCACCGTTATACCATTTTACAAGCTTATTTGTGTTGGTCAGACCAAACTCACTTTCACCTCTTCGTGTTTTATGTGTTATTGTGTCCTGCCATGTGGTCGTATACTGGGTTATTTCAGGAAAATTATAAATCAGCTCTCTCGACATTATCGATATATCCCTTGCCGTTGTCAAATGTCCGTCCGTATCAAGACCACAGGCATTTTTGAAGGTAGTATTATTCATGCCGAGCTGTTTTGCCATTTCGTTCATCTGCTGTACAAAGCCGTCCTCACTACCGCCTATGTATTCTGCCATTGCAACAGCCGCGTCATTTGCCGAGGCTATGGCTATACATTTTGTCATATCTGCCACAGTCTGTGTTTCGCCTTCCTCTAGAAACACCTGTGAGCCGCCCATAGATGCCGCATGAGCACTCACCGTTACATTATCGTCCCAATTAATTTTTCCGTCACGTACAGCCTCATAAATCAGCAAAAGTGTCATTACCTTCGTTATGCTTGCCGGAGGAAGCTTTTCATCACTGTTGTTTTCATAAAGCACCGAACCGCTTGATGCCTCAACCAATATAACGCTCTTTGCACTTAAGCCGAGGTCGGTTATATTGGAATAATCTTCGCCGTAAGCCCCTACGGACATACCGAGCACAAGTAAAACAGCGGTTAAAACCGAAAACAGTTTTTTCATTATATTCTCCCAAAGCTTTTTTAGTATTAAATTATTCAAAACTCACCGTTTATATAACTTTTTCATGGGACATCATATAAATATACTTTATTGCAAATCGGCAATTTAACAAAATTATTTTGCGGCTTAACAAGTCGCAGGTGAATGATGCGAGGGAGGACGCGCTTAAATTGCGAGGTCCGCCTGTCCTCCCTCGCACACCCTCCTTTCCGGACACGCATAAGTTACTGAAAAACCTAAATCTCGCAGGAATGCTGCTCGATTTTTAACGGTTTTTATACTTTAAGTATGTTCAAATTGAGATGTTTGATTTTAAATTTTCCCCAAACTACATTCGTCAGAATGTAGTTTATCAAAGTTTAGATTGAACCTTTTTAAAGGTTCATAGGGTTTGGGGCAAAGCCCCAAGGTTTTGGCAATAAAGTATACTTTAATGAAATAATTTTTACATATTCACTTAAATGTAAGTTGAAAAAAATCTGTAACCATATTATAATATTCTGTAATATTTTTATATAATCTATGTAAAATTTACATTTTTTATTTTAGGGGTATAAATATATGAATGAGCAACGAAAGAAAATGCTTATTATACTGAATCCGTATTCAGGTCAGAAAAAAGCAAACAGACACATAATCAATATAGTTTCTCTTTTTACCGCCTCCGGTTGGGACTGCACTCTGCACATAACCCAAAGCTCCGGCGATGCAACCGAATATACGAAGAACTACGGCTCGGAATTTGAGCTTATCGTATGTATCGGCGGCGACGGCACATTGAACGAGGTAATAACCGGTCTTGCCGATGCTGGTCTTAGCATACCGATCGGTTACATTCCTTCCGGCAGTACAAACGATTTTGCCAGCAGTCTTAACATATCCAAAAATGTTATGCAGGCGGCAAGAGATATTTTAAACGGAACACCGCATATATACGACATCGGTGCGTATAACGACAAATATTTCTGCTATGTAGCGTCCTTCGGTGCTTTCACAAAAAGCTCCTATGATACACCGCAGACGCTCAAGAACACACTCGGTCATCTCGCTTATGTTGTCGAAAGCATAAAAGAACTGCCTGTATTAAAGCCCGTTCATGCGAAAATAACAGCAGACGGAGAGGTTTACGAAGATGATTATATGTTTGCGGCAGTCAGCAACTCACTTTCCGTTGCCGGCGTTCTTTCGTTAAGCCCCGAACAGGTCAATATGAGCGACGGTCTTCTTGAGGTAATGCTTATCAAGAATCCGAAAACTCCTGCCGAACTCAGCCAGCTTGCATGGGCACTCACAATGCAGCAATATAACTGCGAGCCGATAATTCAGCTTATTTCTGCCGAAACAATAGAAATTGAGCTTTCAGACGGTGTTGACTGGACACTTGACGGCGAATTTTCCAAAGGCGTCGAAAAGGCTGTTATAAAAAATATGCATAATGCGATTACAGTTATAAAATAATTTTATTATTTTATCTACTAATGGACCAACCATCCTAAATATCTTTTTAAAGGCGTTCACTAACTTACGGTGAACGTCTTTTCAATCACCTGTACTTATTTCTTTGCGTCTTTATACACACCTTAATTCTGTCTTTAAAGTCCGAGGCATATCTTTCCGAATAATATTCATCAACATTCTCCAGTGATTTTTCAACATCATCATTTGTAAAGTCCGGCTCAAACTGCCTGCCGTATAGCTTTTCGGCAGCATTCATCTGCCTTACAAAATTGCAATTAAACGGGCGAGCAACAACATTCTTTATCATGCCTTTTGCCTCTATATCAAGCGGATAATCTCTGATATTCGAAAGCAGGCCTGCTCCGTAATCAAACAGCGGACAATAATCAAATTTATTTTCCTTTCTTATGACCGCAATATTATTCAAATGCCTGTCATCATTCAAAAACAACATATCTGTTTCAAACAGCAGAGTAAGATATTCACCAAAGCCATCCAATCCGGTCAGCTTCTCAACATTAGTTACAATATAGTCTATTTTCTTCTGAAGGCTCGATTGTTTTTCGATATTCCTAATATATTCCGAGCCTATGCCCTTTCTCAGCAATGCCGCTATTGTTATAATTTCTTCTCCGTCCTTCAAAAAATTTTTACTGACACATGCCGTTCGTTCTATTTTATGAACCATAACCTTTGTCATATCATAATCGGTTATTTTTATGCCGTTTTCCTCTATATTACTTAATTTCAAAAGCTTAGAAACAACTGTTTCCGCCAAAGCCTCATATCCGAAAAGATCAAGCTTATACCATACGTTTTCTTCACTGTCAAACCACTTTTCCTGGTTTCCCTTAGATGATGTTTCTGCTATTTTTTTATCCGTAACAAGCTTTATCGTCATTCAACAATCCTCCGTTAACGCAAGCCAGCCTTCGTCCTCTGCTATTCTTCCATTTGTCTTTTTGATTATTTCCAATGTATCGTATTCATAAAGTCCAAGCTCTTTCAGATAAAATTTTATTCCGTCACGCTCTTTCGGAATACATCTGCTTTTCAAAAATTCCTCATAATCGTTCCATGAAGGTAACAAATTAACGCCAAAGGCTCTATGCCAAATATCATCTGTAAGATTTTCGACACGCACTTCCTTAGCTGAATAATCCGCACATATTTTACTGCAAAGAGTTTGTCTATTATAAAAAAACAATGTTACCGTTTTGTGTTTCATTTTGATTGCCGTATTTCTAAATTCTGTATAATCAATGCTCAAAGGCTTTCTTATGCTGATGCTTTCGCCGTCAAACTGAAGTACCAAATCTCGATTATTTTCGTTCATTCCGAGCTCATTAATCCATGCGGACGGTATCGAAACACGATAGTTTTTTGAATTTCTTCCTGCATTTCCGCCGGCTTTATTTATCTGCACTTTTATTGTTCTTTCTTCCACAAGAAATCACCTCATCAATAATTATATATTATTGGTCACCAATATTCAATATTATCACACAAAAACAGAGCTGCCGCTCTGTCGGATATTCCGATTTTGCAACAGCTCTATTATAGCTTAATTATTTAATTATTCTGCAACAGCTTTTGTTATTGTAACTGTCTTTGTTGCATCGTCCCAGCTTGTTTCTGCGCCGAGCTCGTCTGCCACAAATCTTACAGGTACAAAGGTTCTGTCGCTGATTATTGCAGGTGCTGTTCCGTATTCTTCAAGCACAACGCCTACTGTCATCTTGATTACCTTACCGTCGATTGTAAGTGTAACCTCTTTTGTTTCCTCATTCCAATCTGCTGTTCCGCCGAACATTTCTGTAATAACTCTGATAGGTACCATAGTTCTGTTGTCTACGATTACCGGTGCAACATCGTTATAGAATGCCTTATCGTTTAAAGTCATTACTATATCGCCTATTGTCATCTTGATTACATCTGTCTTAACTTCCGGTTTAACATCAGTTTTTTCTGCTTCTTTGAATGTTGCTTTTACATATACCTTTGATGCAGGCATTGTAAATGTGTATGTTCCGTCACCCTTATCAGTAAGCTTAATTTCGTTGTTATTACTGTCAACTACTTTAACTTTTCTGATTTCGTAATCCTTATCGGGCTTAACGGTAATTGTTACTGTTGTGTTCTTTGAGGCTGTTTCCTTATCGGATTCAGCAGCACCGTTTTCTGTATCATCAATAACTACTTTGTATGTTACTGCTGTACCTGAGCTTGATGAACTACTGCCTGAGCTTCTGCTCCAACGTGCATAAAGAGTAATATCTTCATTTACCGGCTGCGAGAAATCATATTTTGTCTTTAAATCTTCATCTTCATACCAGCCTCTGAATGTATATCCGCTTCTCTTAGGATTTGAAGGTTTTTCAGCCTTTGCACCCTTTTCGATTGTCTGCTTAGCAACCTTTGAACCGCCGTTTGAATCGAATGTAACAGTTACCTCATCTGTTGTATCCTCAACCTTAGTAAATGTTGCCGATACTTCATCACTGTTATCAAATCCGTCCTTTGCAGCATAAGCCTTAACCGTTGTTGTTTCGGTAATTGTGAACGGTTCAGTATATTCGTTCCATGTTTCACCATCTGTTGTGTAGTAAATTGCAGCGCCCTGTGTAGCACAAATAATTGTTACTTCAACACTGTCTGTGAACTTACCGCCGTTGGGGCTGAAAGCAGGTTTTTCAACAGTCTGAGGTGCTTCTTTATCCTCAAGGTTTACTGTTACGGTTACTGCCTTGCCGAGCATTTTGAATGTTGTTTCCTCTGCTGTTGCATCGGCAAATTCAACACCGTCCTCCGATGTCCAGTTTACGAATTTCTTATCATCGGGTACATTTGCAGTAATTGTTACTGTTGTTCCTTCTTCGGCCTCTGTATAATCAGCTTCACCGTTTACTACTGTAATTTTGTATGTATCCGGTATGTTTTCTGTAACATTTACTGTAATTTCAATGCCTTCCATTACATTGTAGTTCTCTTTATCATTCGGTGTAAATGTTGCCTTAAATGTCTGATTACCAGCTTCGTCCATAACAGTATTCGGCTCATTCCAAGTCCATGTTCCGTTTTCCGGCTCCGGAAGAGTTACTGTCGAAAGCTCTTCGCCTAATGTTCCTGTTAAGTTTTTAGGCACTGTATAATCGGGATCTGCTTTTATGATTTCCCAAGGGATAACTTTATCATCTCTTGTTCCGTCAGTCCACATATAATCATCGTCCAACCATACTTCGCATGTGTATTTTCCTACGTTTTTTGCTCCGGTCTGACCACCTGCTCCGCTTCTTATACCGTAGCCCTGTCCGACATTAACGCCGTACTGAGTCTTTCCGTTATAAGTAAGAACATTTCCTGTCGGAACATCAATAAGTGTGTATACAGTGATTTTTACATCTTTTGTAACCGTTTCGCCATCTTCTGTATATTTTACGGTTATCTTATCCTGTCCTGCTGTAAGGTTAGTTGCGTTCTCTATTGTATAGTCGGTTATTACCTTTGTTGTACCGTCGCTATATTTTGCCGAGATAACCATGCCTGTCTTATCGAAGTTTTCGCCCGGTTTATAAATTATTTTCTCCGGTACTCTGTCCAGAAGAAGTCCTTCTAATTTAGCTGCTGCTACATTAACCTCAACATCAACTTCAACTACATTGTAGTTATCTGTATCTTCCGGTGTATATGTTGCCTTAAATTTATGCTTGCCGGCTTCTTCCATAACAATGTTTGAATCTTTCCAAGCGAATCCGTCGGGAAGCTCAACTGTTGAAAGAGCATCACCAACTTTTCCTGTTAAGTTATCGGGAAGTGTATATTCAGGATCAGCCTTAACGATTTCCCATTTATATTCTTTTGATGCTACTTCTTTTCCGTTTTCTACGAATTTATAATTATCTTTTGTTGCAACTGTTACACTGTATTTTCCGACAGCTCTTGTCAAATCACCACCGGATACTATAAGCATAGATGTTGAAGTAAATCCATCTAAGTGGCCTTCTATCAGTATATCGTGGCCGTAAGTGAATTTATCCTGTCTTAATGTAGGAAGTGAAACAGACTGTTTTGCGATTTCCCATTTAATTACTTTATCTGTTTTTGTTCCGTCAGCCCATACATAGCCATTTTCAAGCTTTGCTGTTGCTTCATATTTTGCGGCATTTCTTCCTTCAACCTCACCTGTTAAAGTATAGCCTTGGCCTGCCTTAACACCAATCTGGGTTGTGTCGTTGAATACAAGGCCTGTCTTGCCTGTCGGTATAGCTATTTTAATTTCCTTGGCTGTAACATTTACTGTAATTTCAACATTTTTAACTACATTGTAGTTATTTATGTCATTCGGTGTAAATGTTGCTGTGAACTTCTGCTCTCCTGTTTCGTTCATAACGCTTTCCGGCTCATTCCAAGTCCATTTTCCGTTATCTGCTGTCGGAAGAGCTACTGTTGAAAGCTTATCGCCTTCTTTTCCTGTCAAATCAGTAGGAAGTTCGTATTTAGGAGTGCCTTTTATAATTCTCCAATTATAATTTTCGTATTCACCACGCCATGCTTCATCAGGATTATCAATGAATGTATAGTTTTCTTTCGACTCAACTATTGTATTATAATCATATTCATTTACGCTGGCCATTTCCAAATCTCCGGAAATGCTCATTTTATTCCCGTCAAAGCCAACAAACTTATCTTTAATTTTTATAAGCTCTCCGGTATATTCAAATTCATTTACAGGTAATGTCGGTCTTGCAACATACTGTCTTGCGATTGTCCAAGTAATTTCTTTATCATCTGTTGAACCGTCTGCCCAAACATAACCGTCATTTAATTTTGCTATTGCCGTATAATGATTATAATAGTTGGCGTTTGTTGCTTTAAAATCGCCTGATAATGTATAGCCTGCGCCGCTGTTTACACCAACCTGTTCATTGCCGTTATAAACAAGGCCTGTCTTGGCTGTCGGAACAGGTATTTCTGTTTTTTCCTTTACAACCTCAACTTCAATATCAATGTCATTAATTACATTAAAGTTATCTGTATCTGTCGGTGTAAATGTTGCTTTAAATTTCTGTTTTCCGACTGTTTCCATAACAGTATCGGGATTTTCCCAAGCAAAACCGCCGGAAAGCTCTACTGTTGAAAGAGCTTTGCCTCTTGTTCCTGTTAAACCGGAAGGAGCTGCATATTCCGGATCAGCCTTTGCGATTTCCCAATTAATTGTTTTAGCTCCGTCTGTTCCGTCAGACCAAACATAACCATCGGTTAACTTTGCCGTAACTGTATATTTTCCGGCATCTGTTGCTTTAGCAGTTCCCTCTAATGTATAGCCTGTGCCTGCCTCAATACCAATCTGTTCACTGCCGTTATAAACAAGGTCAGCTTTTGCTTCCGGTATAGAAGCAACCTCGCCGTCTACCCATGTTATTGTGAAATAATCACTTGTAATTAAACTCTTAATATTCCTGTTATACGCTCTAAGATTACATGTTACTTTATCATATCCTCGTACCTGACTTTGATTAATTACAAATGTACTATCTGTATCTGCCTTTATGCTGCTCTTGCTGGTTACATCACCATTGATATTACAGTTAAATGTTACTCCGTAAATAGTTTCGTCATCATTTACTTGGAATGTTACATTAGCAGGCTCACCTTTTTTAACAACAATGTCTGTCGGCTGTTTAGTGAATTTCAATTCCTTATCAGCCCATGTTATTTCAAATGTGCTGCTGCATAAATCTACTTCTCTGCCGTCTTTCAGCTTAACTTTACAATGTATACGATGATATTTTGATGCATCGACACTGCTTTCAGATATTGTAAACTTCTGAAGTGTATTTACTGCTTCAATGCCGGATATAGGTAAAAGATCCTTATAAGTATAATTCTTTGTTTCTTCCTGAAGATACACTCCTTCAATGCTGTCTACCATATCTGTATTCAGCTTGAAGTCAACAACAGCATTATCACCATGCTTAACAACCTGCATTTCTTTTGGCTGTTTTGCGAAAAGGTCAACCCATGTTACCGTAAATGTATCGCTGTAATATTCATCTCCGTCACATACAGCTTTATAACGGCATGTTGCTGTTTCGTTATAACCTACATAGCTTTGTGAAAAGCTATATGTTAAATCGGCACCGTTAGTTACACCGGTTCCACGCTTTGTCAACGTAGTAGTATACCATGTGCCGTCATCTTGCAGGTACTGTAAAGCCACCACATCATCATAACCGCCGGTAAATGTTTTATTTACACTGACTGTGCTGATAGCTATATCATCTTTATAAGCAACTATATCTTTCGGAGCCTTAGTGAATTCAAGTAATGAATCAACTACATGTAATGTAAATTCATTGCTTTCATGCCACATTCCTTTATAATAAACACTAATACGCAAAGTAATCCTATTGTTTTTATCCAACTTACCTAACAAGCCACTAATAAATACCTCTTTATCAGTATTTGCCTGTACTTCATTAGAAGAGCGGTTTAATAACTCCCAATTATCACCGTTTTTATATTCAATCTTATAAGAATAGCCATCCGAATCCTTCTCAGCAATGTCTTTATTTACTCTGACTATACATGAATAAAATTCTGCATCTGTAACAACCATATTTGTCGGCTGCTGTGTAAATTTAAGTCCTGTCCATGATATTTTAAACTCATTGCTGTAATAATCTTTTCCGTCATATTTGAATCTGATACGGTAGGTTCCTTCCTCGACATCTTCACCAAGGTTATATTGGAGCGGACTCAATCCGGTTGTCGTCTTAAAATTCGATACTGCAGTACCATAAGAACCATAACCTGTGCTAACACTTACCCATTTCTCACCTTTTTTAAGCTGAATACTTATGTCAGATTCTTTAACAGATTTATTCACCTTGAAGTTAATGACAGCGTCTTTAGTGCCCTTAACAGTCTGATCCGGAATAGTGTCAACAAATGCAAAGCCGTCAGTCCATGTTATTGTAAACTCATCACTAACACTGTTTTCTACCCAATTACCACCTACATGAGGCTCAAGACGGTATCTTTTTGTACCTGCTTCTGTACCTGTTTTTCCCCATTCACTTTTAATTGTTATTGTTGCAGGAGTATTTGCTTTTACAGAATAAGGTGAATATATTCCGAGATTATTCCAAGTTCCTCCATTAAATTCCCAAAGAGCTATTGAATCCTTTCCGATTACATCATGGTTTACCATAAATTCAATATCAACATTTTGACCTACAGATGCCGTTTTGTTTTGCGGCTGCTGTTTAAATAAAATGTCACACCATGTTATTGTAACCACGTCGCTGTAATACACTTCATTACCATAATTAACACACACACGCATTTCTACGGGCTTACTTTTATTAATTCCAGATAAATCACTTTGTCCAAACATCAACTTATAAGGCGTGTTAGCAGTTGTTGTAGCTTCATGAGTGTACTTGTCCACCCATGTGCCACTGGCATTACGATATTGAATAACAAAAGCCGGTTTACTTCCATTATATGTAAGCGCCTTGTTTACTTTAAATGAAATTTCCGCCTTTTTGCCGGTAGCAACCTTCTGACTTGTAGGCTGCTGTGTAAATGCGAAATCACTCGTAGCTCTCTGGGTTTGAATACCCAAATTTCCTTCGGCAAAAGCCGTTGCAGGCACAACTGATGTGAGCATAGTTGCCGCAAGCAAAAGGCTTATTATTCTGCCTTTTTTCTTTTTCATATAATGTTTCCCCCTTTTAATATTGAAACGGAATAGCAGTACTTTGTATTATACAACAAACAAATGCTATAATCTACCTTAATTGCGCATAAAAAGTCAAAAAAAACGAAAAAATTCGGTATCGCAAAACAGTGATACCGAATTTAGGATTCAAAAAATATAAAAGCATACGGAAAATGTGTTTAATAATTTAGGAGAAAAACCATTTTGCTTAAAATATATTTGGCAGTATCAATAAGCTCCATATGCTTTTATCAGCGATATTAAATATGTAGAAAAAAAATTATGTGAATAAACTTTGATGTCATCTTGGTGCATACATGATGTAAATTAATATTATGTCTGAAAATTTAATGTCAAAATATAATGTCGTAAATTATGTCTGAAAATTCTGTCGTTATAATTATGCAATTAACTTAGCTGTCATTAAAATTATGTCGTCATGTTGTCTGTCCTGTTGTCTTAAAAATCTGTCGTTCGTTTGATGTCAATAAATTATGTCATTGGGTTGAGTGAGAAATTATGTCATAGATGGCTTTTGTCGTTAGTGAATTGCTAAAAATAAAGGGCACAAACCTATTAATTAGATTTGCGCCCTTGCAATTCAACTGTGCTTATTTTAACTCTATATACAACCGTTGTCAACAAATAAGATATATATTTTTTCGATTTGTATATTCTTATAATATGAAATACAACAGACGGATTTTTTTAGTTATTTTATCTTATTTGGTTATTTTCAGATACAAAGAAGTAATCACTTTAATTAAAAATCACTGCTAAGTATTAGTAAATTTAATAAATTAAAGATTTAAAACCATGGTACTCTGTCCAATACCCTGCAATCCTTAGTATGGTCAGAACTTTGCTTCGCAAAGCTGTCTGCGACAGCCGCATCATGGTCAAAGCATTTTGCTATGCAAAACGGTCTTCGACCGCCCCGTTTTTCTTCGGGGTGCATACTTTGCGGTTCATAAAAGGATTAACTTAAACTTTATGAAAATCATTTCAAGAAATGATTTTCGGAATAATAATATTTATTTATACAAAATCTATAAGCAGTTCTTTTCTAAGCTTGGTTATTTTTTCTGCCGATGCACCCTTATTAATAAGGTACTTTTCAATGTCCAGTTCATCATAGAGCTTCAAAAGCTCATACATATTTTCCGCACTGGAGAGCACAACGTCATAATATTTTTGATACTGCGGAAAATCGTTCATAAATTTATCCGACATAGTTTTATTATATGTATAGCTCGTCTGATAGTCCGCCACTATGTCCTGAACCGAAACTCCGAGCAATCTGTATATAACCGAGGCGAGTATTCCGGTTCTGTCCTTACCTGATGTGCAATGAAACACAACGCCGCCTTTTTCCAGATTGTCGGCAATAAGATTTATTGATTTAGCTATATTTTCGCCATGGGATATGACTATATTTCGGTAGCCTTCGGGAACGCTTTTTGCAAAAGCCTGCATAGCCGGACTTGAAATATTATTAAAAGACAGATTTTCCTCAACAATCGGCATATGTATATATTCAAAACACTCCGGACAATTATCCGCACTTATATTAACCTCTTCATAGGAACGCAGGTCAATTATCACCTTAATGCCGTTGTTCTTCATAATATTCCACTCTGCGTCCGTTGTTCCGAAAAATTTATCACTTCTATATAATTTTTTCCATGCGACAAGTTTGCCGTCCGAGCCAAAAACGCCGCCCATATCTCTGAAATTAATTGCTCTGCCAAAATTAAACCTTTTTACATTCATATAATAACTCCTAATCATATTCACTATTTGCTCTATAAAGCATATCAGACATTTGTGATTAAAGCAAATTTTTTATAAAAAAACAAGATGGTCGCCCATCTTGTCAATTTCTTCTTTTCATTCGTTCTTTTATTTTAACTCCGGCATAATATATTATTCCGCCTATCACGCCGCCGAGAATATTGTACACCAAATCCGAAAGCTGAAATGTTCCGACAAAAAAGATAAGCTGGAAAAGCTCGACCGACAATGAAAATACGCCGGTTATTTTTGCCGTAACCTTGATTATTTTCTTAAGAGTTAACTCCTCTCCGATGAGTTTTTCGCCGAATGTCCACAATAACAATATTGTAAACGGCATAAACAATATGACATTTTCCAACGGCTCAACCGACAGCCTTCCGTACTTATCATATATCCACCAGTTTTCAAAAAGCTTTCCGAGCGGATCTATCCAAATGCTACGGTTAAATATGGTTTTAAGCAATATCATTGCCGTACAGAATGTCAGCAAAAATACCTTTCTGAACATAAGTGATTCCTTAAAGAAATCTATCCATGTAAGAAAAACTTTTCGCACAATGTTTTCTTTTCCCCAGCCATGTTCCTTTGCATACTGATACAAAAACATAAACATAAACGACAGCAACAATGCCGCCCAGAAAGGCTTATATAGTGTTGAAAGCACGTCATATATTATTGTTTTTAGTACTTTTATCACCAATGCTGTATCCATATGTCAATCGCCCGCTGCCTTTCCCGAAAGTTATTATATTTATACTATAATTCTTCAAAAATGTAAATAATATTATTGCCAAAGGTCGATATATCTATTCTGCGGATGTGACGATATATACTTTATATCTATTATAAAGCAGGCAGCCACCTAATTTTAGGGGCTGCCTGTTTAGTTTAATATGAAATTATTTCGGTTTTAAGATATATCAGTTATTTCCGCTGCGGCAAACTTTGCCTCGGCTCTTTCCTCCATTGCTTTCTTCTCCGCAATGCTTTCTTTTAACAACATATCTTATCGTTATTGTTGTTTTGGGATATGCACCGCCCGGTCTAAGGCGGTGTCCTTTCCTTAAAATCATTTTCTGCATAATCAATCCCCATTTTTAATAAGATTTCTAAACATTTCGTAAAGTCCTGTGCTTGCAAGACCGCTAAAAAGACCGCCTAAAAGGATTTCAGCGGTGAAAACTCTGTTTACCCATACATTTATTAATACGCCGACAATTCCCATTACAAGCGGAATAAAGCGGTTAATATTGTCATTGGGTACAATGTTCTTGATTATGTAACCAAGGCATAAACATATACCAACAATGAGCGGTATAGCAAAGTTAGTTAAAAATGTAATATCCATATTCATCTTCCTTTCTGCTGTTCAAGCTTTTCCAAATCGTCAATTCTATGATTAGCAACCTTTATCTGCTCTT